>ENA-ORMR01000041-ORMR01000041.1-human-gut-metagenome-genome-assembly--contig:-NODE-41-length-154327-cov-5.408084_pt1 | contig 154327 bp, 119 predicted proteins | sample MGYA00242107_ERZ509003 | MGnify/ENA primary metagenome ERZ509003 (study PRJEB26280, sample SAMEA2338699) | human gut metagenome | biome: human gut; feature: human-associated habitat; material: faeces...
TTCCCGACGGTCAGGTGCTTTCCAGCAGTGAGCAGAGCCTCGACCTCTCCGCGCTGACGGACTCCGCTGTTTCCGATACGCTCCAGGCGCTCGCCTACCTGCCGAAAGTCAATGACATCCAGCTCGGCTCCGAGCGCTCCGGCCTCGGATGGGATTCCGTCCGCGCGATAATGGACGCCTGCCCGAACGCTTCGGTCAGCTACACCTTCTGGCTCTACGGCAAGGAATTCAGCACCGTTGACACCACCATCAACCTCAGCCATATCCCGGTCGAGGACGACGGCGCGCAGGTGATGCAGGCCATGGCCTGTATGCCGAATCTTGTCAGCGTCGATATGGACAGCTGCGGCGTATCCAACGAGGACATGGCCGCGATCCGCGATGCTTACCCCGATGTCAAGGTCATCTGGCGCGTCTGGTTCGGCGACGCTTACAGCGTGCGCACGGACGTAGAGCGCATCCTTGCCTCGCAGCCCTCTCACGGCGGTATGCTCGACCGATACAATTCCGAAGCGCTCAAATACTGCACGGACGTCAAGTATCTCGACGTCGGCCATAACGACGCGCTGGACGATATTTCCTTCGTCGCCTATATGCCGAAGCTTGAGGTCGCCATCCTCGCGATGGATAACTGGAGCGACGCGACCCCCCTCGCCAGCTGCACCGAGCTTGAATACCTCGAAATGCAGACCACGCTCTGCACTGATCTCTCCCCGCTCTCCGGGCTTAAAAAGCTGCGCCATCTGGACATTGCCTATATCGTCGACCTCGAGGATATCTCCCCGCTCTATTCCCTGACCGAGCTTGAGCGCCTGTGGGTCGGCAGCAACAACCGCGTGCCCAAGGAACAGATAGAGCAGATGCGCGCCGCAGCGCCCAACTGCGAGGTAAACGACACGGTCTATGACGACCCGACCGGCGGACGCTGGCGCTATGTCGACTACAACGACAAGGCCTATATCTTCATCCTGCACCCGCGCTATGAAAAGCTGCGCGAGCAGTTCGGCTACACCTCCGCGGACTTCTCTTTCTACTGGAACGATCCGCTCTACTGAGCTTTATCAAATATGAATTGTTGAAAATGTCATGGACAGCGCCGTCTGTCCATGACATTTTTGAACGTATTTTTTCATTGCGGTATCTTGACAATCAGGTGCAATGAATGTATACTATTTCAGTAATTTGGTTTTTGATTTTCTTCGCAGGCGTTCGCCGGTGTAAGGGGCCTCGTGCCCCCTTTAGGCATCGGAGAACGTTTTATTTTTTTCTTTTTTACTATTACTTGTATTGGCTTGTGTAGAGGTTGTAGTAGAAGCCTTTCTTAGCCATGAGTTCTTGATGGGTTCCTATTTCACCAATCTTGCCGTCGATCATAACGGCAATTGCATCAGCGTTGACAATAGTTTGTAAACGATGTGCGATAACGATTGAAGTTCTATTGGTGGATAGTTCTGCGATAGCAGCAGTGATATTCTTTTCACTGACAGCATCCAATGAAGAAGTTGCTTCATCGAGAATGATCATATCTGGATTCATCAACAAGACACGTGCGATTGAAATCAATTGCTTCTCACCTTCCGATAAACCGCTAGATGCGGAGATGACTGTATCGTACTTTTGAGGCAATCTTTCAATGAATGAAGTAGCTTGAGCACGTCTTGCGGCTTCTTCGACTTCTTCTAATGTTGCATCAGGCTTTGCATAGGATATGTTTTCTCTAACAGTTCCCTTGAAAATCCAAGTATCTTGAAGGACCATTCCAAACATACCTCTCACATTAGCTTTAGGCATCTTTTGTGAATCGACTCCACCCAAGATTACTTGCCCACTTCTAGGATCATAGAATCTCAGCAACAAATTAATCAAAGTTGTCTTTCCACATCCTGTAGGACCGACCAAGGCCACTTTATGTCCAGCATAGACTTTTAAGTCGAGTCCTTTCAAAATGTGTTGAGTCGGCTCATATCCAAATTCGACATCTTTGAATTCAATAGTCTTGGAGTCACCTGGTTTCAAATTAGGATCGAGACCCTCATCTTGTTCTTTCTCATCCTTGACTTCAAGAAGGGTTTGAATTCTCTTATAAGAAGCTTGAGCGTTTTGAATTTCAGTAGCAACTGAAGAAATATCATTGAACGGCTTGGCAAACTTCAAAGCGTAAGTCAAGAATGTTGTGAACGAACCTATGGACAATGTCGCTTTGACCATTGAAAGCCAAGTAGTATCGCTACCAGTGACTAAGCTAGAAGAAAAATAGACCAATATGATTCCGACTACACCGATGACTGTATAAACGATATTATTGATCAATCTTGTCGAAGGGTTAGTCCAAGAAGAATAGAACTGAGCTTTTCTTCCCTCTTTATACAATTCCCCATCAAGTTTTTCAAAATCATCTTGCGACGGTTCTGATATATCAAAGGCTTTTACTGTCTTAAAGTTTCTGACTCTTTCCAAAGTATAACCAGCCAATGCTCCAGCTGTCTTTGCCTGGGCTTTGAAATGTTTCTTAGTAGCTTTCTTTACAGACTTTGAGACGAAGAATGACAACGGAGTAAGAATCAACACGACACAAGCTAAAATCCAGTTTAGGATATACATGAACACGAGTGTAAATGCCAATGTAAAGACACCTTCAAGAAGTTGCTTAAACACACCAGTGATTCCAGTCATTACGTTTTCTGTATCGACACTAGCCAAAGTCAACATATCACCGTGAGGTCTATTATCGACATAAGATAAAGGAAGAAAAGTCAACTTTTCAAAGACTGAGTCTCTAATATCCTTGACGATGAGTTGAGATAATACATTTGCCAAATATTCGAAGAAGAATTCAGCAATGGCTGAGACTAGTGTCAACCCACCCATAAGTCCGATATCCAGCCAGAAATTATAAGTTGCAGTTTTTAATTCAGGCGAATCAGCCACATAGACTTTGTCAAAAGCTAAATCGATAGCCTTTCCCATGAAGTAAGGTGTCAACAATAAGGAAACAACATAGATACAAGCCAAGATAAAGACTAACACTTCAAGACCAATATGCTTTTTCAAGAATTTGGAAATATCACCAAATCCATCCTTTTTCTTAATCTCGTTCATCTTGTCAATCCTTTCTGGACATCCACAATTTCAGTGAACACCTTGCTCTTTCCATAGAGCTCATCAGGCTTACCGATGCTCTCCACTTTGCCTTTGTCCAAGACCATGATCAAGTCGCAGCCCATCAAAGAAGAAACTCTTTCCGAGATGACTACTTGTGTTAAATCTTTACCTAAAGCTAATAGATTGTCTCTAAGCTTTCTTTCCGATAGGAAGTCCAAAGCTGAATATGAGTCATCTAAGAAGATAACAGATGGTTTCTTGACTAAAGCCATAGCGATTGCCAATCTTTGTCTTTGACCTCCGGATAAATCTTTAGCACCTTCTTCTATAGGCCTATCGAGACCTTTTTCATCTTTGAAGACATAATCACATAGTGCGTTATTCAAAGCATCTTTCATATCGTCCTCAGTAGCGTTAGGGTTGGATAAGAGAAGATTGCTTCTAATAGTTCCTCTATAAACTTGAGGTTTTTGAGGAACATATCCTATTTCCTTATACAAGGCATGAAGATCATAATCCTTTAAAGGATGACCTTTATAATCTATTTCACCCTTGGATGGATCATAGAATCTAAGCAACAAATTCAAGATTGACGACTTACCACTTCCAGTTCCACCGATTATTCCGATTCTATCGCCTTTATGAATTGTAATATTCAAATTATCGATAGCAGGAACATCACTTCCAGGATAATTCAATGCAGCATTCTTCAATTCATATAAAGGTTGACCTATTTCGATATCAAAAGGTTGAACCTTGGGATCATTCACCAAATTAGGCTCTATAGCTAGTAACTTATCACATCTCTTCATTGAAGCATAAGACTTTGTAAAGATGATGATAAGGTTAGTTACTACGACGATAGCTTGAAGAATCTGGTTCAAATAGTTGACCAAAGCAACTATCTTTCCATTCTCGCTAGCGATGATTTCAGCTGTGGCGTTGGGATTGAATATTCCACTCATGGATCCGATGATGACTAAGATCAAAATGACTACATTGATTGCGAATGTCGTCACAGGTCCCATCAAAGAAGTAATCTTAGAAATCTTTAATGATTCATCGACATATTCTCCAGAAGCTTTAGAGAATTTATCCAATTCAAACTCTTCCTTATTAAATGCTCTGACGACTCTAGCACCACTCAATGAGTCATCAGTCTTTTGAGAAAGAACATCGAGTTTTTCCTGGACTTTAACATAACCCTTAGAAGTCTTAGGTAAGACGAGCAACAAGAATGTGAACAGCACTATTGCCAATCCTATGAAGACTAATCCGGATTTCCAATCGATAATGAGAGATGCTACGATTGCACCAATAACCAAGAAAGGAGCGCGGATAGCAAGTCTTATCAACATTGCGACACCTTGTTGAACCTGGTTAGTATCATTAGTTATAACGTTTATGATATTTCCTATTCCGAATTCTTCCATTTGACTTGCAGGAAGCTTTTGAACATGGGCGAACAATCTGTTTCTCAAATCAGTTCCCGTTCCCTGCGATGCCCTAGCCGCCTTGTATTGACAAATCATAGTCGAACCAAAGCCTAAGAAAGTCATGGCCAACATCGCACCTATCAAGCCAATGACCAGGTTCCAATTAGCACCTGTCACTACGCCAGCTTCGTTATAAATAAGACCTTTTGAAACAATCAAAGACATCATGACCGGAGTTATCAATTCAAAGATTGCTTCAAACATCTTGAAGAAAGGACCCCAAAAGAAGTCTTTCTTATATCGCATAGCAGAATCAATAGTTCTGCCAGCAGGTGGATACTCCTTTTTCTTTTTTGCCATATCCTTTATCCTTTCAGTTAATTAAAAATAACATCGGCATAGCCGATGTTGTATAAGTTTACTTAGTACGAGTAGCTTCTTTCATCAGCTCCTCATCTTCTTTCAAAGCATCTTCGTGAGACATAAGAGTGCCTTGGTTGTACTGATTCAAATATTTGCTTGCAATATCCATATATTTGGAATCGTCGTCGATTTCCTGAAGCTCATCGCTAGTAGGATTACCATCCTCATCGATTTGAGCATACAAAACATCGACTGTTTCTTCGTCATCTTCAAAGACATAGACAAAGAGAACATGAAGCATGTCATCTCTGACCGTAAAAGCTATCTTTCTCTTTATCTCATTTCCGTTCTCGTCTTGAAGAATGATGACATCATCATCTTCATCGACTTCTTCGATTTCTTTTTCTTCGTTCTCAGCCATTTTTCTTTTCTCCTTTATCACCAAACATCGTATCCATTTTTTCTAAGGTATCTTTCTAAGATGACACAAGCAGCTACTTGATCAATTTTAGGTTTTTGTTTTCTATGGGACAAATTCTCGTCATGCATCAAAGAAGCAGCTTCCAAAGTCGAATATTGTTCATCCTGAAGAACAATATCAATTTTGAGATTAGCTTCGCTTAATCTTTTCTCTAATTCAGCTTTAAACCCCAGTACAGTCTCTGTCATAGGGGATGAATCACCAGAAGGAAAGCATGGTCTTCCCAATACTACCAATCCGATAAAGTTATCTCTTATATATTGAATTACCCTAGGATAACAATCATCGAACTTACCATTAGGAAAATGCATGTTTTCCAAGGGACTTGCCATATGGCCGGAACGACTTATGGCTATGCCCAAGGTACACATCCCTAGGTCAAGCCCCAAAATAGGCTTAAATCCCACTACTTGATCAATCCTTCAATCAAGGAAGAAACTTGATTGAATTTCTCCATCGATTTTCCACTTCCGAAGGCGATGTCAGGACGTCCACCTCCTCTTCCATCCAACAAGGCAGAAGCTTTCTTCATGATATCTCCTGCTTTTAGTCCGCTCTTCAAAGCTTCACTTCCAACACCTACTCCCAAATCAATTCTATCCTTTGAGACAGAGGCGATGAAAGCTACTCCGTTCTTGTGCTCATTGATAAGAGATGAAATCAAGCTATTCAATTGGGCATGATCCATATCGTTCTCTTTAGCTACCAAGACAGATACACCATTGACCTCTTTGAATTTACTCTCAAGTGCTTCCTTTTCGATAGAAGCAACCTTTTCCTTCAAATCCTTAACATCCTTCTTGAGTTGATCGTTATTTGCCAATAAGCTCTTAATCTTAGGAGTGACATCCTTCTCACCAGTCAAGCCGAGATTCTCAACCAATCCCTTGATATTCTTTTGATATCCTTTGAGGTAGTCATAGGCATCTTTACCAGTAACAGCAACAATTCTACGGACACCAGATGAAATAGCCTGTTCGGAAACAATAGCAAAGACATTTATATCTTCAGTATTAGATACATGGGTTCCACCACAGAACTCTTCTGCATCTCCCATCTTGACGACTCTAACTGTAGCGCCATACTTAGAAGCAAATTGGTGATAGGCAGGAAGCTTCATAGCTTCTTCCTTGTCCATATAATTGACTTCACAAGGAGTCTTGGACTCGATTCTGTTGTTTACATCTTCTTCAATCAAATCGAGCTCGTCTTGAGTCAATTTTCTATCCCAAGCAAAATCCAAACGGCAGATATGAGGTCCGACCAAAGATCCTTCCTGAGGAACTTGAGCAGTATTGTGATTTAAGACATCAGACAAAGCTTGATGGAGCAAGTGACATGCTGAGTGATTCTTTCTCGTCAATGAACGAGTAGCAAAATCAGGTTTTAATGTAAATGTATCTCCGACTTTAATAGATCCAAACAAAACTTTGACGAACGCTAAGTTTTGCTTATTAGGAGCATGCTGGCAATCAGTGACTTCAGCTTCTGTAGAATCATTCACTATGCTTCCAGTATCAGCCACTTGACCACCTTGTTCTGCATAGAAGTTAGTAGTATCGAAAGCTACAGCACCTTCATCGGTGATTTCATCTACTTTAACACCATTCTTGAATGTTCCGATTACTTTAGCTTCAATCGCCTTATCATCATAAATGAAAGTAGAAGGAGTATTGAATTCCATCAAATCCTTGAATTGGGAACCATAAGTGACAATTCCTTGAGCAGCACGAGCTTGTCTAGCTCTTTCTTTTTGTTCAGCCAAGAGTTTCTCATATCCTTTTTCATCTACTTTCTTGCCTTTATCTGCTACGATTTCTTTTGTCAATTCAAATGGGAATCCATAAGTATCAGAAAGCTTGAATGCATCTTCAGCAGAAAGAGTGTCAGTATCCTTGGATAGATACTCGCCTAAGAGTTTCTCACCAATCTTCAAAGTAGAGGCAAATCTCTCCTCTTCAGCCAAGATCATCTTTGTGACCTTCTCTTCTTTCTCCTTAAGGTAAGGGTAGAAATGATCATTTGTTTTTACTACAAACGGAACAAGTTTTGCTATAAATCCAGAAGGAAGTCCTAAAGATTTAGCAAATCTCTCTGCTCTTCTCAAGATTCTACGAAGAACGTATCCTCTGCCTTCGTTAGAGAATAGACAGCCATCAGCCAAGGCGAAGACCAAACATCTAGTGTGGTCTGCCACAACTCTATAAGCCATCTTGTATTTGCCTTCATAAGGCTTTCCTGATTCCTTCATGATTTCATCGATAATAGGCTTGAATGTATCGATTTCAAAATTGGATTCAGTCTTTTGCATAATACATGCAAAACGTTCCAATGAAGCACCAGTATCGATGTTCTTATGTGGAAGTTCAGGGTAATCTTCACGTTTCATTCCAGGCTTGGAATTGAATTGAGAGAAGACTATGTTCCAAAGCTCAATATAACGATCGTTTTCAATATCATCTTTCAATAACTTGATTCCGATATGTTCTGGGTCATATTCCTCTCCACGATCGAAGTTGATCTCAGTATCAGGTCCACAAGGTCCTTCACCGATTTCCCAAAAGTTATCTTCTGAAGGAATCATGTGATCAGGATCCATACCACACTTTATCCAAAGATCTCTAGTTGCGATATCATCAGGATAATATGTGATATAAAGTTTTTCTTTAGGAAAACCAAACCACTTCTCACTAGTCAATAACTCAAAAGCCCAAGGAATAACCTCATCTCTGAAATAATCACCAATAGAAAAGTTTCCGAGCATCTCAAAGAATGTGTGGTGACGATCTGTACGTCCGACATTTTCGATATCGTTAGTACGGATACATTTCTGAGCGTTGGTCAATCTTCTGTAAGGTGGTGTGACACGTCCATCAAAATACTTTTTCAATGCAGCAACACCGGCATTGATAAACAACAATGAAGGATCGTTGTCAGGAATCAACGAAGCTGATTGTTCTATATGGCATCCGTGTTCGTTGAAGAACTTGAGCCACATATCACGAATTTCATCCAAAGTCATGTACTTCATAACTATATTTTTCTCACTCCTCGATAAAAGATACCTTTACTACCTCAGTAAAGCTTAGATATTATAAATACTTATATAATAAATAAGTTAAGTATATTTTTTATTTTAGTTGTAAGTGCTTAAAAAGAGACATTTTTTAGTAAAAAATACAAACCATTTAATAGTTTATAAAAAAGAAAAAACGGACTTTTTAATTACACCATTAAAATAGTCCGTTTTTCATACTGAAAATTTATTATATTAAGATTCCAATCACTAAACAAACATAATTTAAGAAATGAGCTCCGATTCGATTGTTAGAGATAACCTTTTAACAACTGATTCGAACTAAACCTAACTGCAGAACATACTTTACTCAATCTCTTTCTTAGCCGGTTTCTTATCCCTCAATATTAGATTCATTATTATTCCAAGTATCATACTTGCAGCTACTGATGTAATAGTGATCATAGGATTGTTTGGATCTCCAAATTTAAATGCTAATCCACCTATTCCCGCTACTAATATTGTGCTAGCGACAAATATATTTTTTGTATTTGAGAAATCAATCTTTTCATTTATTAACATCTTGATACCACTAGATGCTATGAATCCATATAAAACCATGGATACTCCACCCATGACGCAGCTTGGGATTGTCATAGTGAAAGACATCAACGGAGAGAAGAAAGCTAAAGCAATAGAGAAGAGACAAGATAATAGAATAACTTTTGTAGAAGCTATCTTTGTAACACCTACAACAGCCACATTCTCACCATATGTCGTATTAGCAGCACCACAGATAAGTCCACTTAAGCTAGTAGCGATTCCATCTCCAATCAACGTTCTAGATAGACCAGGATCAGTCAACAAATCTCTTTGCAAGATTCCAGACATATTCTTATGGTCTCCAATGTGTTCACATATAGTAACTAAACTTACAGGTATGAACAACAAAGCTGCTTTTCCAACATCAGCACCAGTTAAAGGAACTGAGGACTCATTCATCGTGAATAAGAATGAAGGCAAATCAAAGAATGATTTGAATGTAACAGGACTAAAGTTTTCTACCAAAGGAGAGAAATCAACAATATGGAAGTATTCATTCCCACAGCCATAGAATCCAATGGCAGTGAAGATGACTGCACTTATATATCCTGCAAGTATACCCAACACAAACGGAATGAGGCTTATCATCTTTTTGCCATAGAAAGAACATATGGCTGTCACTATCAAGGCGATCAAACCACAAAGTATTTCTACTAAGTTATAATCAGAAGCAGAAGAACTGGTTCCAGTCAAATTTGAAACAGCACTTACAGCTAAAGATAATCCTATTACCATAATGACTGGGCCGACAACAATCGGTGGAAGAAGTTTGTTCAACCAAGAGACACCAAACAATTTTATAAATAGAGCAACTAAACAATACACCACTCCAACCATTGCCATTCCAATAGGTAAAATCCAAAGGTTTGGCAACATTCCAACTTTTGTGCCATCTATAATAACTTCTTGACTAGACAAAGCGATAGCAGCAGTCATCGGAGCAATATAAGCAAAGGACGAAGCTAAGAACATCGGGGATTTGAATCTAGTCATGATCAGATAGAAAATAGTTCCAACACCAGCAGCGACCAAAGTAGGTGCAATCATCAAAGAAGCTATACTTTGACCATCTTTAGTTACATATCCGGCAAAAACTAACATAGGAACAGTAACACAAGCAACGAACATCGCCAAGACATGCTGAATAGCTAGAATAATCCATGTTCCAGCTTTCTTAGGATTCTGATCGACATCTAAAATCAATCCGTTAGAATTGACTCTTTCTTCTTTCTTCTCTTCCATAAGTTTTTCCTTTCCAAAGCAAAAATAAAAGAGGCCTCAAGGCCTCTTGAACACCAAACAATTGGAAATAGAAATACTACCCTTGCAAAAACTTCTCAATCTAGTTTTTCTGTTTCTAGTTATTTCCATATATTTTCGCTTTGAAATGAAATATACAGTAAAATGCTAGAAAAGTAAAATAGTTTTTAAATAGAATCAGCTGATGATGGTAAATGTATGACTTGTGAATCATCAGGCGTAAAGATTGCTTTGTAAGAACGGCGAACTTTGATATAAGTCTTTATGTTTCCGTATAATCCCAATAATTGAATAGAAACCAAACTGATCATTGCAACCAATCCTATGACACCAAATCCGGATTTCATCTGAAGTTCTTTGTCATAAGGGTATAACGCTGATGCCATTCCTGTACACAAAGGAAGCAAGAATGCACTAGACATCGTACCGGAAGCTACACCAGCACTATCGAATGATAGAGCAAAGAACAAATCAGGAACAAAGAAACTTATGGCAAATGAGACTAATAACAATGCGACAATTATCACTGTATAGTCTATTTCATTTATATACTTAACTCTTGTCACTGCTAAGATACAAACAACCATCAAAGCGGCACACATAGCGAAGAACAAATCTTTACTTCTTATAGATCCACGAGAAACATCTTCTACTTGCTTAGCCAAGACGTGAACTGAGGGTTCTGCAAGAATTATGACCAAACCTAAGAGGCCCATAATGACTAAAACAATCGCAAAATTAGCACCATCATATCCATTTGATCCAAAAGCTAATCCCATCTTCCAAGCCAATGGATAGAAACTTGAATTGACACCCATCAAGAACAAAGACAATCCGACAAATGTATATAAGAATCCGATGAATATTTGAATCAATTCTTTCTTCTTCATATGCAAGAAGCACAAATCATAAATAATAAAGAAAGCTAATACCGGAACAAGAGAAAACAATGTATCTTGCATAGCATCTAACAGATTAGAGCCATATAAACCACCTAATCCATTATAGCCTTGCTCAGTTAGCAAGGTATATGGAGTTGGAATATCGATTGAAAAATTGATATTTTCAGAGAACATACACATGATAGGAACGGTGATCAATGGTCCTAATGAAGCTAATCCAGACACACCGAATGAATCGTTTTCAGCATCCTTGCTACCTTTAACTTGAGCTACTGCTATACCAAATGCAACGATAAACGGGGCCGAAATACTACCGGTTGTAGTACCAGCACCATCGAATATTATTGGCATGAATTTGTCTTTGTCGATCAATAAGGCTAATGCAAATACAATAAACTCTAATCCGACAATGCAGAACTTATAACTCCATTGTTTTAAAATACGAATCAAAGCAAAAGCTAGTAATAAACCGACACCTATAGATACGACAGCAACCATTACCCATTTATGATTTTCACCCATCAATTGGGCTGAAAATACTGATAGGTCTGGTTCAGCCAGAGTGACTAATGTACCCATCAGCAAAGCGACAACACCTAATAAAATCAAAGATCTTTTCTTAGTTATATTTTCACCGATTGCAGTACCGATTCTGGACATTGCTTGGTCAGCACCCATTCCAAACAAAGAACTACCCAATACGAGTGGAATGAATGAAATCAAAAGACACAATGTAAACGGTCCGAACACACTGCTAGCATAGTTGTTAGCATAATAATTCGGAGTAAATATATTTTCAAATTGTACAGATCCTTCGATAGGCTTTGAATCAAACAAAAGCAAGCCAGAGATATCGATAAGAAGTAATACTAAATAAATAGGTCCTATGGAGAATATACCTTCCTTTATTCTCCCCCATAATTCTTTTGCCATATCCACCTCCGAATTCTTCATTATTTTACTTAAGAAAAATACAATTTATCCCTACATTTTTAAATAGACAAAAGGAATAAACATAAAACCTAAAAATACACTATAAAAGGTAGAATAATCCGAATTTCGGATCTATCTTCAGTAATAAAAAACACTTCTTTTGAATTTGATAGAAAAGAAAAAACTCAGCCTTAGCTGAGTTAAAACGAAGTAGAACTAGAAATTATTGATTATTCAACTTTGATTCAATAGATTTCTCAAAATCTTGAATTGTTGAAATTTGAGCCATTTCATCTTCATTGAAAGAGATATGGAATATATCTTCTACTTGAATCATGATATCAGCCTTATCCAATGAATCCAATCCCAAGTCAGAAAGATCAGTTTCTGGCTTCAATTCACCGACCTTGGTCTTCTCGCTGACCAACTCAGTCAACTTTGCATAAATGTCATTTTCAGTCATTTTTTATATCCTTTACTTATTAATTAACTTCTTAACTTTTGTAATTATATCACAATGATTTTAAAATCGAAAAACTAGAGAAGATTAGAATCATCCTCATCGTCATCAGTTATATAAATCTTTTGAACATTTCTAGCACATTCTTCCACCATAGGCTTCCAATCGAAAGAGTTTTCGATTTCTTCAATCTTATCTGGATGAGGACAAGTCGTAGGATTCTTTACGTCGAATATAGTGCAGCAATCTTCATAAGGTCTAACTGAAATATCGAATGTATTAATCTTTTGAGCTATATCTATAATATCGATTTTATCAATAGCGACCAAAGGTCTGATGATAGGCATTGGAGTTGCAGGATCTATAGCTACAAAAGATTTCAAAGTTTGACTAGCGACTTGTCCAAAAGACTCACCGGTAGATAGAACAATATCGTTATTATTCCATGCAACTTTTGTAGCTATTCTTAGCATCATTCTTCTCATGATCGTAATTGCATAGGAAGTTCCAGCAGCCTTATAGATTTCTTCTTGCAAGTGAGTGAAAGGAACTATCATCAATTTTATAGACGGCTGATAATCGGTAAGGACATGAAGAAGATCTTTAATTTTTTCAATTACTTTTTCAGATGTATAAGGAGGAGCTGCAAAGTGAATACATTCAACTTTAGCACCTCTTCTCATCATCATGAATGTTGCTACTGGTGAATCGATTCCGCCACTGAGCAATTGAAGAGTCTTTCCTGCGATTCCAACAGGATAACCACCAAGTCCTTTTTCCTTAGGTCCATAAACATATGCCAATTCTTGACGTATCATGATGTGAATCAATAACTCAGGAGAATGAACATCGACCTTAATAGAGGGAATGTTGTCTAAGACATAGTCTCCTACCTCACGACAAATTTCATCAGAGTGATAAGGGAATGTCTTATCAGCTCTTTTCACTGTAACCTTAAAAGTCTTAGCATTAGAAGATTTAGCTAATTCCAATGAATACTTCTTAAATTCATCTAAGTCCTTTTCAATTCCCATAGCCAAAGAGAAATTTAAGATTCCAGGTACTTGCTTCAAACCTTTAGCCACATCTTCATAAGGCGTGCCATTCAAAATTATATAGATATGATCTTTTTTAATCTCATATTGAAGCTTGTCAAACTTCTTCAACTTAGCCTTGATATTAACACCAAGCTTTTTGATGAAATCAAAGATGTTTTTTCCTTTCGTAGATAATTCGCCAAAGAAAATAATAACCATATCTTTAGCTGAGTCTCTGATATTTAATATTTCATTTTCCATATTTATTCACCTCAATCATCCGGATGTAAAGTCTTCAATCCTTCTTTAAACCAATAAACAAACTCATCGACTTCTTCTATAGTCTCATCTCCTTTGAAAGACAACCTAATCGGATTATCAGCACAATGTGATTCATATCCCATTCCTCTGAGTGCTGTATTAGATATTTTTAATCTATCGTCACAAGCTGAAGTAGTCGATACATAAATATTATGAGAGGATAGAAATTCATCCATGACTGATGCTCTGACATGTTTTAATCCATATGTGAGAACAAAGGGAATACAACTCTCTTTTTCAGACATACAAATAATACCATCCTCATCTGTCAACTTATCTCTAATATAATCGTTTATTTTTTTGACTCTTACAGTTCTATCAGCCAATGTTTGATTATCAATTCTTAAGGCTACAGCAATAGAGACATCTCCAGGAGTATTAGATGTTCCCGGTCTTAGATTCATCTCTTGACCACCTCCAACTTCAGGTGGAATTAAGACTACATTCTTTCTCTTTAGCAAAACTCCACTACCTCTCAAGGCACCTATTTTATGTCCAGAGAAAGAAACTAAATCTACATTTTCTAGTTTCATTATTACTTTTCCAACAGCTTGAGTTACATCGGTATGAAAATAAGCTCTGGGGCAATATTGTTTGGTCAATTTAGCCATCTTTTCAATTGGGAGCAAGAGCCCATTTTGATTACAACAATACAAACTAGAAACTAGACCAACACCTCTTTTCAATGTTTCGATGAATAAATTCCAGTCGATTTGACCATTTTTATCGACATTCAATCTAATCACTTCAAATCCATCAGCTTCCAACTTGTCAAAGACCTTCCCCACTGAATCATGCTCAACTGTTGTGGTGATGAGTCTTTTGGAATAAGAAGACTTGGAATAACTAGCTCCAAGAATTGCGATGTTGTTGCTTTCACTAGCACCGGAAGTAAATATGCATTCAAATGGATTAACTCTATCGTTGGAATCACCTAAGATAGACAATATCTGTCTTCTGGCTTTTTCAAGATAGAGATTTGCGGAATTTCCCATCTCATGTAACGAGCCGGGATTTCCGTAATCTTCCATAGCAATTTTCATTGCAATGTCACATGCTTCTTTATAAGGTTTAGTAGAAGCAGCGTTGTCAAAATAAATATATTTCTTATCAGTCATAATCTCAGCTTTCTTAGTCAGTTAATCCGACAGCTTTAGGAGCTTGAATGTTATTGTGATTAAAAGCTAAAGTCATAATGGAAGCCGCATTATCAAATCTAGCATTTTTGAATTCTAATTCGGCATTCTTTGTCTCGTTTTCAATATCTTGATAATTTCTACGATACTGAGCTGCATAAGTGATCAAAATCTCAGCATTTATCATTGAGATTTTGTCTCTTTTAATCTTTCCTAAGAATAAATCGCGATTATTTTTTAATTTTTCAAACTCTTTTTTACATTTTTCCACATCTATAGGTGTCTTAGTAGTCATGTTATAAACATCATTTATTTCATTCATAAGAGCTGACACTTCTTTGGCTTTAGCCTCTATATAGGAATGCACATCAAATTCCATTATAGCTCTTCTCGCTTTACATATATTTAGATAGGATAAATTCAATTCATCCAAAATTCCATCCAAAACGTTCTTCACATTGACTTCAAACTCTTTAAACTCACTGAACTTATCAGCTATATTTTTGTTGAGTTCGGATATTTTCTTTTGAGATTCAAGAAGTGAAGAATAAGGTGTTCCATCATGGTTAGTCAAAGATTCGTCATTTTCTCTTCTCAATCTCTCATCCAAATCAATCATCTCACCTAATTCTTGAGATTTCTTAAAGAAATCATCATCAAGAACATAAATTTTCTTATATGTTTTTATCTTCTTTTGAATAGAAGCATATTTTTCTTGAATAAGAAGGATCGACTGTGCTTTATCGTTTTGAATTTTATTAAATTCATCTTTAGATAGCTTCTCTGTATCAATCTTTCTCTCTAAAGTATCTATTCCATTAAGTATTTCATCCAACGAAGTCTTCACTCTAGCAATTTTGAGAAGCTTTAAATCCTGATTGATTTTGACTAATCTCTGATTAGCTCTATCGATAAAAATATCGATTCCTAAATGTGTCAATGGAACTCCCAAATTCTCAGTTTCTACCTCTTCCTGCTTTAAGACTTTCAATCTTTCTGGAATCACTTTTTGAGCCATCGTGATACTGTTAGGAAGTGTTAGACCATACTTATCCAAAACTTCTAATGCCTTATTTATCTTGTCCAAATGTTCTTTAGCGCTTGTATAATCAGCTTTATCAATGTCTACTTCATATTGTCTGAAATATTCTTCAAATACATCGAACAAATTATCTAAATCCGATTTGATCGGTCTCAATTCAATTTCATTTTGATTACAAAATTCTTTAAATTTTCTAAACCTTTCTTTCGGCTCTTTTATCATTGCATGGTATTTATCATCGATTACGAGCGTCTGAGCTATTTGCTTCTTGAATCCATTTATCTCTTCCTCAAATGAATCCAAAACCTTTTTTGCAGCCAGGATATTCCTCTTTAGACCTCTCTTTTCTTTGGCGTTCAAAAGATTTGTCACCGCTGTTACTGCTTGAGTTACTTCTTCTTTATTTTGCTTATCCAAAGAAACATAAAAATTGATTAAATCATTGTATTTCTCCTTGTATCCAGGAGCATCCTTATCAGCCATCTTCTTGACTCTTTCAAGACTAGTCGAACAATCACGATATAAGACATCATTGATGCTTTGACTTCTATCTATTATTTTTTTGCCTTGAGAAACAAAGTAAATTCCTTTTCCAAGACAAAAATAGATTAAAAATCCAATCAGACCAGCCACAATCAAACATCCAATTACGATTAAAGCTATATACCACCCGTTCATATGGACAACCTCCAAACGCACTTTTTATTTTAATACAAAAACAGCTTCCTATTTTAATAGGAAGCTAATTATTGAATTAATACCACTGAATTATTAGAAATTTATAATTCCGTATGCGCCTAAGACAATCTTGACTGCCACCAAACAAAACACAATAGAGGCTATCAGATCTCCCCACTTTTCAAGTTTAGGACCAATCACTTTTCCAAACAGAATAGCTAAGATTGAAAGAATCCAAGTAACAACACCAATGGTAGCAAACAAACTCATCGCCCAGCCGACTTCCTTATCCATATAAACAAATCCGATAGACAATGCATCGATAGATGTAGCAATAGCTTGAATGAACATCTTTCCAATAGTTAATTCGTTAGATTTAGATGTTTGAGATTGGGTTTCTAATTCAGCTTTTTCTTCACTATTTGAAGCCTTTCTTTCCTTCAATCCTTTAATCCATTCATACATGCTTTTAGAAGATAGAAGCATGAGTAATGTGAAGGCGACCCAGCCAACAATAATTTCTTTTTGATCTTTGAAATATCCTTGAATCCAATATCCGATAAAATATCCGATAACCGGCATAACAGCTTGAAACAATCCAAAGAGGAATGAGCAGAGAATTATCTTCCACCACTTCATGTTCCATTCCTTGATTCCATCAGTAGCTCCGACTGTCATACAATCAAAAGACATGGTGACAGGAACTAGTAAAAAATCAGTCCAAGATATCATAATTAATTAAATTTTCCTTAAGTGGTCGATATTCTACAATAAAAGCTGTTTATAAACTATAAAAAGCGATGGAGTCCCATCGCTTTGGAAGCTATTTCATCAATTTTGGATCGTATGCAACACCATTTTGCATATTATCTCTAATGGTGTTTTCAATCTTTTGAGCTTCTTCCGTATTGGAAGTCAAGAACTTATACAAAGCTGTAGATCCTTGTCCAAGTCTTTCCTCTCCATAATTGAACCAAGATCCAGATTTCTTTATAATTCCATAACCCAATGCTAAGTTGGCAAGTTCATGTAGATGCGATATTCCTTGGCCATAAATCATATCGACACGGCATGATTTATAAGGAGGTGCAACCTTGTTCTTAACTACTTTTACATTCACCACATTACCGATAACAGCATCTCCATCCTTCAAGGCTTCAGCCTTTCTAATGTCGATTCTGACAGAAGCATAGAACTTCAAGGCTCTTCCTCCGGAGGTGGTCTCAGGGTTTCCAAACATCACTCCAACTTTTTCACGCAGCTGATTGATAAATATTACACTACAATTTGATTTGTTCAATTGACCTGCAATTTTTCTCAATGCCTTACTCATCAATCTAGCTTGCAGACCGACACTTTGATCAGATAAAGTTCCTTCCAATTCAGCACGTGGAACAAGAGCGGCTACACTATCGACTACGATCAAATCAAATGCGTTTCCTTTTGCAAGCATATCAACAATATCCAAAGCTTGTTCGCCATAATCAGGCTGTGACAATATCAAATTGTTGATATCCACGCCTAAAGCCTTAGCATACTCAGGATCGATAGCATGTTCTGCATCTACAAATGCAGCTCTTCCACCCATTTTTTGAACTTGGGCTATAGCTTGTAAAGCCAAAGTAGTCTTTCCTGAGGATTCTGGGCCGAATATTTCAATGATTCTTCCTCTTGGATAACCACCCACTCCCAAGGCTTGATCGATCATCATAGAACCCGTGGGAATAATTCCTGTCTCGACAGTAGGTCTATCTCCAAGTCTCATTACAGAGCCTTTTCCATAAGCTCTCTCAATCTCTTTTAAAGTCTCAGTGAGCAAAGAATTATCTCTTTCTTCTTTTGCTTGTTGCTCTGAAGCTTTTGCTTCTTTCTTTTCTTTTTCCGCCATATAAGTTCTCCTCAATGATTATATATTCTTCAAAGGCCTCAAAATGATCATTTTAGGCAAGATTATTTAGCAATTGTCTCAAACCTTCTTTTACGCACTGCTCTCTAATGCTATTTCTATCACCTTCCAACTGATATTTATAAGCTTTGGCTTGGCCATGGTAGGATATTCCTATCCAAACTTCACCGACAGGTTTTCCATCCTGAGCTGTAGGTCCAGCGTTTCCAGTAAATGAAATAGCGACATCGCTTCCAGTGAATTTCTCACTAGATAATGCCATTTCACAAGCGCATTTCATCGAAATAGCTGTATCTTCCTTCAAGGTTTTTTCACTTACGCCTAATCTTTGTTTCACATCGTCGACATAGGTGATAACACCACCTCTATAGTAGTTTGAAGCCCCTGGGACTGAGCACACAGTTGCTCCGAATAATCCGCCTGTCAAACTCTCACAAGAACAAAAAGTGAGTTTTCTCTTTTCCATGATGGAAAAGACCATACTCACGAGGTTTAAACATCCGTTATCCATTACTTTGCACTCTCCTTAAGAACCTTTCTAGCATTATAAATATAAATTCCGCCAGAAATAAGTGAGAGCAAAACTGTGATGATTCCGAGGAAATCCAACCAAAGCATGGCTGATATTTCGCCGTTGCATCCCATTGTTTGAGCCCAGAATCCATTAGTTCCATCAGTCCAATTCATAAAGTTCTTATTATCGAATACATAATCGATGAATTGGAATGGGAATCCTCTAAGGAATAAGAAAGGAATATAAATAGTTTCAGCAACAGTCTTTGCCTTTCCAAAGATATTTGCTGGAATTACCACGCCTTTTGTTCCACAAATCATTCTTAGACCATCGATGATGAAGTCTCTACCGACCAATAAGACAACAAATAGCGGAGGACATAGCCAAGGCATCTTAGCGGTCAACACAATCAATGTTCCATCTATCAAGAACTTGTCTGCTAAGGGATCCATGTATTTTCCAAAGTCAGTAACCATATTCCTAGAACGAGCGATATGACCATCGACACCATCTGTAGCAGCTATGATGATAAACACTACACAGCAAACCAAATCCAAGATTGTAATGTGAGTCATAGGAATGACATACAAAGCTGGGGCTGGAATAAAGAAAGAGATAAAATAAGCAATCAATAACAACAAAGTCAAAGGAAATCTAGAAAGAGTTACTTTGTTAGCGAGATTCATACTTGCCTCCTATTTTGATACGCACATATATTAATAGTTTTAGAAAAATAAGCAAAATAAAAAAGGGAATTACCCAATCCTGTAAGCCATGTTTTGTCTAGAGCGACAATTTATCTGAGTGTTACCACCCACATTCGAAGGATTCGGTTCTCCTAGGAATGCCTCCCTTACCAAAATTTAGGTTTCTCACTTGCGGGGCTTTCCACGTTTCACTCCCAAAGTTTCCAATGGGTTTCGTCACTGTGGAGCGTTAGAGAGAACTTCCCATGGCCGAAGCTTTAGGGTTGTTCTCAGCCGTCACCGGCTCCCTTAAACCGGTGCCCAGCCTTATCATTTAAGCTGGCACAAACACTACGACCATCACAGGTCGTGTGAGCATGGACTTTCCTCTGATAGACAAGCTACCAGCAGTCGCTTGGATTGAGCGTTCGCATCTACTTAATCTTTGTAGGATCGACTCCGGCTTTATAAAGAGCTGTTTCAAGATCATTAATTCTTTTTAGCAAAGATAGATTATCTTGCCCAGAAGAAGTAATACCTTTAACATCATCTAGCTTTTGCTTCAAAACTGTGTTTTCCACTTGAAGAGAAGTCACTTTCTCATTTAAGAGCTTGTTAATTCTCTCAAGCTCAACTTTAGCTACATCTTGGTCTTTCACATAACTTTCAAAGACCTCGTAATCCGATATAACCGAATCAAGGAGGGTATCAACTTGCAAACAATTGTATCCGGATTTAGCTCCGGAAAAGTTTTGATTGTAAATTTTATCAGCAGATAGTTTTAAGTTTAAGCTAGACATATAATCTCTCCTGCAAATAAAATTATAGCATATTCAAATCTCTATTGAAAATGTGTGTGAATGGTTTAAATAACTATTCTTCATCCGATGAGAAAAAGTGGCCTATAGTCAAAACATAATCATTGATTTTTCCTGTCAAGACATCGTTATAATGACAAATGAATACTCCTGAAATCATAATCATCATATTTTCAGCTTCTTCATCACTAGCTTTATCCCCGTAAACTTTAACCAGGCAGAATTAATATAGTTTTTTTGATTATATTGGGGATAAGGATGTTGGTGATGTCATTGATATCAATTTAAAAAGCCGAGCTTATAAGCTCGGCTAATCTTACACATTATTTTTTCTCTCTTCTCTTCTATCCATCACTTTATTAATGTAAGGAAGAAACCCATGAAGAACAGGCTCATAAACATCATTATGTTTTTCGAAGTATTTAACATGGCAAGAAACTATCAAGTTATTCATACATAAGATTACAGGAACCGCCGCCAAAATCAATGAGACCAATGCGATTGCACCTACGCATTTTCCAAACACACTAATACCTTCTCCAAATACGCTGACCATGAATTCTCCAGTAATCATCTTGATGAAGTTAGAAGATCCTACAGGGTCATCCAAATGATATAGTACACCAGTATAAATCAACACACCATACATCAACATAGAAAACAACCCAATATATGTTCCATAAATTTGTTTCCACGAATAATACTTATGATCAAACAAAGCTAATCCACCACCTATGAACAATAATGTATGTGAAATATATCCCGCTATTACCAAATATAAATCATCAGCCATAAAGGAAGGTGAGACTATTGCGCCTACTAAGAATCCAAACCCAGAAAGTAAAGCTACGAAAGCACCAAATAATCCAATCTTGGCAAAGCCGAATGTGAATACAGCACCAAATATCAAATAAGATAAATGAGAGAATTCAACAGGCGAATAACCAGTATGAGTTATAGCATAATAACTATACTCACATGACTTATATACTAAAAGAAAAACAGCTATTCCAAATATAAGCCAGGAATTGATCTTTGGATGGTGTCTCATCAGCCACAGGAAGACGATAGAACTAGCCAAAACAACCAACGAAATCATAGAATAAATAACAGACATTCTAAATCCTCCTTTACAACCTAATTATATCTAGTTTTCTTCAAAATTGAATAGATTTTTTTTGCTATTTTTATCAATTTATTTTTTGTTTATTTTTTCATTCATTAACAACTAGTTTTTAGTGGTTTCCAAAGATGATTTCAACTGATAAACAAAAGAGATTGTATACTTGTCTATAAATAAAAGGAGACCATATATGATAGCTTTAATAACTGGTGCCTCATCAGGGTTAGGATTAGAAGTCAGTAAGATATTAGCCCAAAAAGGATATGACATCATAGGAGTATCTAGACATGAAGGCGATTTTTCTAAGCTTAAAGACACTTATCCCAATAGAAAGTTCGAATTCATCTCTTTAGATTTATCTTCTGAAGAAGGAGTCAAGTCCTTAATAGACAAGACAAAAAATATAGATATCGATTATTTCTTCGACAATGCAGGCTATGGGATGATAGGCCATTTCGATGATGATAATATCGAGAAGGAAATGAAGATGGTCGATTTAAACGTAAAGGCTTGTCATAGGTTACTCAAAACATTCACAACGAAATTCTATAAAAGAGGTAAAGGTAATATTTTAGTAACAGCTTCTGCCGCAGCTTTTGCACCAGCTCCTTATATGACTCCTTATTACTCTACAAAAGTATATGTGTATTATTTAGCTCTTGGATATTGGAGAGAACTTAAAGAAAGAAAATCAAAAGTTATCCTATCAGTACTTTGCCCAGGACCCGTGGCTACAAACTTTGAAAAAGCAGGAAATGTAAAATTCAATATCAAACCGATATCCTGCCGAAAATGTGCATCTTATGCTGTAAAGAAATCCTTGAAAGGAAAGACTGTCATAGTTCCATCTTTCAAAATTAAATGCCTACATTTCTTCTCACACTTTTTACCTAAGAAATTCATAACTAAAGTAATAAAGAAATCTGCAGATTAAAAAATCGCCTCACACAATGATGATAACTGCCAAGTTATCCTTTTCTCTAATCTTTTTAGCCAAATCCATTTCGTTTATTCAACCTTAATTGATATCTAAAATGATTTCTTATAAAACTCTTCTCCTGAGAAGAACCTATCCAAATTTATCAAAACATTCTTATCTTTTTTATATCAGTTGATATCGTTGAGACATGTTTGATAATCATTTTGATTATCCTCGACTAAAGCTATAGAGATTCCTTTCATATTTATACTTTAATTTCTTGTGAAAGCGTTGGCCGACTACTTTCGAATATCGATTATTAATTTTAAGATCTTTTTTACAAATAAAATAGCCGAGCTATTAGCTCGGCTACAAATTCAATATCGATTACTTATTTTCTTTAGAATCGATTTTTTCTTTGATTTTGTCGGTCGGATTTCTCTTGTCGTTAGGATGATGAGGTCCATGATCATGCCATACAGCCCAATAGCAAAGAGTAGCAAGTCCAGCTCCGATATAAGGTCCAAAGATGAAAATCCATATTTCCTTAATAGGCTCAGTTTGTCCGTTGACCAAAGCCATCAAAGCAGTTCCTAAAGATCTTGCAGGATTAACACCAGTACCAGTGATGCTGAATCCAAAGAAGACGATAGAAGTCAAGGATAATCCTAAAGCAATTCCAGAAAGACCTTTATTAGCCTTGTCATGAGAAGTGCAGAGAATTGTAAATACGAAGACCAATGCAAAGAAGATTTCTGCAAATAATCCAATTGCATAACCACCAGCAGTTCCAAATCTAGAGATCAAGGTTCCACTCACTGCGTTAGAAGCATAAGTGTTGATTATTCCCATATCAGCACCGGCTGCTAAGGCTGAAGGATCCCAGTTATGTCCTAAGAAGCCGACGAGCAATGCAGCACCGATAATTCCACCGACAACTTGAGACAAGGTATAAAGAAGCATTTGCTTCCATCCGATACGTCCATCCAACCACATTGCGAATGTGACTGCAGGATTGACGTGGCAACCTGTAAATTCACCTAAAGCATAGGACAAGGCTGTGACAACCAAGCCGAATGTAAGAGAAGTTGCAATTGCGATTTCACCAACCGAAGCACCGTTCATGGCAAGACCGGTTGCTGCACCACATCCGATGCAAACCAATACTGCAGTTCCTAAAATCTCACCGATACATCTCTTGAACATAACTAACCAATTAATTTTTTTATTTTGGTCAGTCATTTCTTTCTCCACAGGAACAGCTTGTTCGAGTGGCTGTTTGTCTTCACTCATTTGTTTTTCCTCCAAAAAATAACTTTTGTATTATAGCCCTTTTAGGTATTATTGTTAACTCAATATTGTTTTTATGAGAAAGAAATTACTTCTCTACCGGTCAAAAAAAGGATTGAATTCGAATCAAATTCAATCCAATAATTTTAAGTTGGCTTATATAATTTTAGTCTATTCACCTAGATCAATAGGCTTCTTATGACCTTCAGTGTGATATCTATAAGCATCTTTGATCATCTGCTCCATTCTATCCATGCAATGCTCAAAATTATAATTCTTATAGAAGTCATTATATAGTGTCTTTATTTGGGCACTTTCTTCAGGATGCTCTATAAACCAATCGATATGTTTAGCTAAATCTTCATCATCACCACATTTAAAGACACAATGCGTATTTCTCGAGTATTCGCTAACTGCTGCTTTGGGGCTATCAGAGAGCAATGGTAAAGCTCCACAGCAAATAGCTTCCAAACACGATATTGATTCTAAGTCAGCTACAGCAGCATGAACATATAAATCAGCCTCACTCATTAGATCTACTACTTGAGGTCTCGTGAAGAAGTTGATGTAAGGTTTATTAGGTAAAGATTCACCCATTTTTATTAACTTTTCCTTCAAAGGTCCATCACCAGCCAAAACTAATTGAATCTTATCTTTATGCTTGGAAAGAAGGATAGCTCGCATCAATTGAACTTGATTTTTTTCATCGGTCAATCTTCCGGAAAAGACTATCAAGTATTTTCCTTCCCATTCTTTTGGTCTTTGAGCTAAAGGATTCTTTCTAAAAATAGGAAGAACACCATTGGAAATGACATAACCATTCGTATGATATTGAATATTCTCTTCGAAAATATTTCTTATGAATTGAGTGGGGTAATGTATTGCGTCGCAATACCTATATAAAGCTTTCCAAAAATATTTATACAAGGTCTTGTTGACAGCCTCGACCCCCATTAGTTTGAATTGAGCTGAGACATTTTCTGCTTGGGTATGAAATCCAGCTGTAATGGCGATATTTTTTTCGTAAGCTATTGAGGCGGCTTTAGGTCCTAATAATAAAGGTTGCATAATATGGACTACGTCAATTCCTTCCATAGATTTCTCTATTATGTCTCTTTTAGGCTTAGGAAGGGTGACCCCTTCCTTTTCTACATAGCTGTTGAAAGGTCCTACATTCAAATTAGGGCAAACAAATACATCAGGCTGACCCATAGAATTTTGATCAGCACACAAAATTGAAACATGATGTCCTCTTTTTCTCATCGAATTGATGAGGTTGTTTTGAGCGACCATAGTTCCATTGGTGTTATCGCCAAATACATCACATACAACGAGTATATTCATAATCACGCCTCACTTTGCGATATTATAACATATGAAAATTAATCAATATTTTCTTCATTCTTAGGCCTATAAACGTAATGCCAATAGTCTTCTTGTTCAATTGTTTTAGATAATTTGACCAAGGATTCATAAGTATCATCACCGAGTTTTTGAATTGCATCTCTTCGATTTAAATCCTTATCGGGATATAAAGGTTCTCCGATAATGACTGTTACTCTTGGCTTCTTAAACACCTTCCAAAATCCTTTCCTTTTTCTCCTAGCGAAAAAGACAGGGAGAACAGGCGCATCTAATTCGACTGGATATCTAAAGGACTGCCTTTTAAAATTTCTAACGCCAGTATAATTAGGCCATAGATGTGCTTCAGGATAGATAACAATTACCTGTTTTTTTTCTTGAATATAATAAGAAATAGCATGAGTCATCTTAGGAATATCATGAATATCGACAGGAAGAGGAATAAATCCGCAAATTGGAACAATCAATTTCGTGGCAGGATTAGCTATAGCTTCAGAATAGCCGATAGTATTAGTTCTTTGCTTATGACTTATTAAATAAGCTAAGGCTACATCTAATTCACCAGCGTGGTTTGCATAGATGAAATAACCTTTCTTATTATCTAATTTCTTAACATTTTCCTTTCCTATCCATTTAACACCGACAATAATAGAAAATGTTTTTACCAAAAAATAGATAATAGCAAAAAAGAAATTAGATACGTGCTCATAAAATCCACGTCTCTCAACAACAATTTTCTTTTTTCCTTTATAGGGATCGTATCTGACGTGTTTCTTACCGAAATCATCATTAATTTCATCGCTATAAAAGATTGTTTTATCCAAATCAGTCACGCTTTTTCTCCTTCCCATCATCGATGAGCTTATCGATAAGCTCATCCCATTGGGAATAGACCTTATCAGCAGTGTACATCTCAGCCAATTCAGTGGATTTAATGATAGCTTCTGCTCTTTTGATAGGATTTTTGACTAATTCTTTTAATATAGAAGAGAATTCCAAATTGTTGTTACCACGTAAAACTTTATCGAATAAAACAGGGTTGTATAAAGGCAAATCTCTAACCAAAATAGGAATATTTACATTAGAAGCTTCTAAGATAGTCATTGGGAAAAGTTCATCGTAAGACGGCATAAATAAAATATCCGCACAATTGTATATCGAATTCATTTCCTCATTAGGAATTATGCCTAAGAACTTCACATTGGGAGGAGGATTGGAAATCATCTTTTTCAATGATTTATAACCTTCTGTTATCTTTCCAAATGTAAAACCACCAACCCATACAAAAGTCATATCAGGATTATCTTCGGCTACAGCCAAAAAATCTCTGACTCCTTTTCTAGTTTGAGTCTGACCACATCCCATGACTACAAATGAGTTCTCTGGGATTCCATATTTCTTTCTAGAATTTAATTTTTCAGGAACAGATAAAGGATAGAACTTTTTATTTGAAACAAAATTAGGAACTGAATGAACATGATACTTATCAAACCCAAGGTCGATCAACTTTTGAACATAATAAGGATTAACTGTCACTAAATCATGGGCTTTGCGGTAAAAGGACATTACGTATCTCTTAAAAATATTCAAAGCAAATTTAGGAAGTTTTATAGAGCCATCCAAAGTATCTGGAAGAAAATGAACCATCGCTATAGTTTTTTTCTTCTTTTTTAACTTTATGTAGAATTTAGGGTAAATAGCAGTAGCGATAACTAAATTAGACTTCTTGTAATTCTTGCATATAGAAACATTATATTTGTCTTTTCCTTGATCGTTGAGCAAAGTTATCAAAGATTGAGTTGCGGTATGAACCCCTTGACTCTCGACTTCCTTTTTCTTAGCAAGAATATCTATGTTTGTTTTATTTTCCATTTCGTTCACCAATAACATATTATAAAACATAAAACTAATATAGCAAAATAAGCATTCATAAACAAAAGCATCGTCTTTTATTAGACGATGCCCAAAACAAAAACAAGCCTATCTTTGTTTATTTATAATTTTGGATTTTGTATCCTCTAAAAATTTAGGATCATCGAAGTAATCGACTCTCAAGGCTTTCTTAACTCTAGCCATTGTTGCACTAGCCTTAGCTCTAGCCTTGATAGATCCTTCCTTCAAAATCTCATAAACCTCATCGAGTCTTTCTTCATAATATTTTCTCTTTTCTCTTATTGGGGTAAGAATATTATTCAAGACAGCAAAGAGGAACTTCTTTACGACCACATCACCTAATCCACCTCTTTCATAATGAGCTTTCAATTCATCGAGATTCTTATATTGAGGTAAGAATTTGACGAAGTCCTCATCGCTAGCAAAAGCAGATAAGTAAATAAAGACAGGATTATCCTTAGTATTACCAGGGTCAGAAACTTTGAGATGATTGGGATCGGTAAACATCGACATTACCTTTTTCTTCAAAGTAGCCTCTGAATCGGACAAATAAATACAATTACCTAAAGACTTACTCATCTTGGCTTTACCATCAGTGCCAGGCAATCTTTGACATACTGTATTCTCAGGGAGAATAATCTTGGGTTCAATAAGCGTAGGTCCATATAAATGGTTAAATCTTCTAACAATTTCTCTACATTGCTCGATCATAGGTGATTGATCTTCACCAGCAGGAACCAATGTAGCATCAAAGGCTGCAATATCTCCAGCTTGAGAAATAGGATAAAAGAAGAAACCACAAGGCAAGCTTTCACCCATATCTTTTTGTTTGATTTCAGCCTTTAGTGTCGGATTTCTCTCCAAAGTAGCAACAGTGACAAAATCCATTAAATAAAAAGCCAATTCAGCCATTTCAGGAACCTGGGACTGAACAAAGATAGAAATCTTGTTAGGATCTAATCCGACAGAAAGATAATCCAAGGCAACTTCCAAAATATTGTCACGAATCTTGTCAGGATTTTCAATATTGTCAGTCAATGCTTGGTTATCAGCGATGAAGACATACATCTCATCATAATCGCCTTTGTTTTGAAGCTCGACTCTTTGTCTTAAAGATCCTACATAATGACCGATATGAAGAGGACCGGTCGGTCTATCGCCGGTTAAAATAATTTTCTTTGGTGCCATATAAATCTCCTAAAATTTTATTTTTTCAAAATATCTATAATTCTATCTGCAACATTCTCTTTATTGAAGCCAAAGCTGTTTACTACATCTTTGGCAGGTGCTGAAAGTCCAAAACTATCAACACTCATAATGTTATCAGAGAATATACCTAATCCCCAAGATGAATCCATCTCGACTACTAATCTTTTGCTTCTATCAACACCTAAGACTTCATCCTTATACTCTTGAGACTGTGAAAGGAAAACTCTAGCTTCTGGTAAAGATACTACTCTTCCATCAATACCTCTTTCAAGCAACATCTTTTGGGCCTCGATGGCTAAGCTCACTTCTGAACCGCTAGCGATTATTGTATAATCCAATTTTGAGTTCTCTTTACTTACAACATATCCACCCTTGTCGACTCCATCTCCATTAGTACCAGCTAACAAAGGTACATTTTGCCTTGTAAGAACAATACATGTAGGATGGTCAGTAGAAAGCAATGCTTGTCTCCAACTTTCAGCACATTCATTAGAATCGGCAGGTCTATATACTCTAACATTAGGAATACTTCTCAAGCCTGATAATTGCTCGATAGGTTGATGAGTAGGACCATCTTCACCTACAGCGATAGAATCATGGGATAACAAGAAAATCTGTGGTAATTTTTGAAGAGCAGCCATTCTCAAAGCAGCTTTGAAGTAATCTATGAAAACCATAAACGATCCACCATAGGTTCTAAGTCCGCCGTGTAGCAACATACCGTTTAATATCGTCGCCATTCCAAACTCACGTATACCAAAACGCATTATCGTTCCTTTAGGGTTATCTGCAGTAAATATAGTTTCACCTTTAACATCAGTCTTAACTGAAGAAGCCACGTCTCCGCTTCCGCCTATGAGATTAGGCAATTCTTGCTGAGCTAGAGAAAGGAGTACATTTGAAGTGTTTCTTGTAGCGATTGACTCATTCTCAGGAAATGTAGGAAGCTGTTTGAAGATATATGGAGATACGTCATTACGAATAGTAGCCATTAAATAATTAGCTTCTTTAGGATTAGACAATTGATACTTAGCAAGGGCTTCTCCGTATTTTTCGTGTTCGATTCTTCCTCTTTCGATGAAAGTTTGTTTGAAAGTCATATAGACTTCGTCAGGAATCTCAAATGGTGGATAAGTCCACCCATAGCTATTCTTAGCAAATTCACCATCCTCAAGCCCTAACGGTGAACCATGAGTTTTATTGCTTCCTTGTTTTTGACTTCCAAAACCAATAATTGAATGAATCATAATCATCGTAGGTCGATCTTTTGCTGTCTTAGCAACATTGATAGCCTTGTCTATCGATTCGATGTCATTTCCATCTTTAACTTCTAAAGTATTCCAACCTAAAGCTTGGAATCTCTTGAAAACATCTTCATTCGATGCCAAGTCAGTAGGTCCATCCATGGTAGATCCATTTGCATCATAAAACAGAATTAACTTATTTAATTTTTGAATACCGGCATAAGCTATAGCTTCATCACTCACGCCTTCTTCTAAACATCCATCACCACAAATACAATAAGTATAATGTTCAAATATTCCATCACTGTTAGGATAGATTGCTCTCAAATGTCTTTCAGCTATTGCCATTCCAACAGCTTGACCGATTCCTTGTCCTAGTGGTCCAGAGGAGCAATCTATACCTGGTGTTCTTTCAACTTCAGGATGACCTGGAGTTTTAGAATTCAGTTGTCTAAATTGTTTCAAATCATCGATAGAAATATCATATCCAGCCAAATGAAGTGTGGCATATAAAGCCATACATGAATGACCGGCTGATAATACTAATCTATCTCTTTTAATCCATTTCGGATCTTTAGGATCGGCGACCAAATGACGAGAATAAAGAACATAAAGAAGTGGTGCCATATCCAAAGCCATTCCTGGATGACCACTCTTCACTTTATTGATACTGTCGATAACTAAGGCACGTATAGCACTGACACAGAGGTTGTCGTATTTCATGTTATTCCCCTTTCAGAACAATTTCTAATATATTATAAGTTAAAAGCCTTCTCCTGGAGTAGGTGTCCATTTCAAAAGATAATCCTCTCCTTTCAAAGTTTCTTTATCAGACAAACCTTCAAAGCCTCTTTGTCTTTGACATTCACCTAGGACCAAACTGACCGAGTCAGCCAAATTCAAGCTTCTAGCATTTGGAATCATCGGAATTCTGGCACACCATTCGAGATTTTCTCTCAATATTGTTTTAGGAATACCAGTAGATTCTCTACCGAACATCAATACTACCGATTGATCCTTTTCTGTCTTGTAGTCAAAAGAAGCATAGTCTTTCATTCCATAACGGGTAACATAAATAATCTTAGAATTTTGATGAGCCTTTTTGAACTCTTCATAATTAGGATAAAGACTCATCCTAGTTGTATAGTCGAGTTTAGCTCTTTCCAAAGTCTTCTGCCTCAAATCGACAGGTGTATAACCGATGATGGACAACGAAGCATTTAAACACATGCATGTTCTTATTATATTTCCGACATTTCCAGGATTCTCAGGCTCATATAGACAAACTTCAATCATTTTTTCATCCTCCCAAAGTAATAGGATAGCAAAAATATTTGAAGATAATTAATATAGAATTCTCGCTTCTATGGTTTTCTTCAACAAATTGTCAACAGTCCTTCCCTTAAAAGGCGTATGCAAGAAATCTTCAATCGAATTCGATTTGAATCTAATCTTGTTCCCATTATCTATCGATAGATGTTTATCATCTACTTTATCGAATTTCAAATCCCAACGTACGTCTTTTTCCTTAAAGGTAACCTTATGTCCCGTGATTAAAGCCATAAGACAATCCCAATACATTCCAGGTCTCTTATATCTTTCTAAATCAATGCCTAAAGGATTGACTCTAAACACCTTTATAGAACCTTTTTCATATCCGTCCCAAAAGCTAGGATTAGTCAAAACAAAATCAAATAATGTTTTTGGAATATAATTCTTCCACACCATATATAAATTATATTCATCCTCTTCTATAAAATTCAAGATGTTATCATATGAGTCACTTTTAAAATCCAATTTATTTATTAGATTCATCTTATATTTTTGATAGCTGAAAGGATATTCATATTTCGATGTGGGCTTATACTTATTTAATGCTGAATCAATCTCATTCATATGCATTTTATTCATATGAAAAGAGAAGATAAAAAAGAACAATGTCCTAAATCCATCCATAGAATAACTTTCTTCCATGGATGATTTAAATAAAGATTCATCTATGAATATTTTGTCGCTTTCTTCTCGATTCAATTCTAATAGCTCAACTAATTTGTTTTTATATTTATCTCTTAAGAATGAATAACCATAATCATTATTTATTAAATCACTATTAATTATTCCTTCTAGTCCCAACCCATCAAACCATCTGACAAACTCATCATAAATATAATGAAGAGATGAACGTATTTCCATAGGATGCGGATTTACTAAATCCATGTTTTGAATTTTAGCTAATCCTTCTTCATCATTAATAAGACACTTTTTAAAATAATAAACTAAACCTCTATAGTAACTGACAGCTTCCATAATAAAAACCTCCTATCAAATAGGAGGTCTCAAGTCAAAAATTAAATAGTGAATTCTAATTATTTTCTGCTGATAGGCTTAGATTTCTCAACTAAGAAATCATACAAATCCTTGTCATCCTTAACATATGGAGTCAAAGTATCTAAGCTTAGCTTTTGATAATCGTTAAACCATTGAATCTCTTCGTCAGACAAGATGGATGTATCGATGTTTTCCCCATCCAAAGGACAATAAGTAATCCATTCGAATCCATTGAATAATCCATCAGGTGTTTCAAACTTTCTAACGGTCAACAATTCGGATTCGATTCTGATTCCATATTTTCCACCCTTATAAACACCAGGCTCATCAGATTGAATTTGACCGGGAAGAAGCATATGAGAATCATCTCTTTCAGGTACAACACGATAACGGAAACCATTAGGTCCTTCATGTACACCTAACATGTAACCTACACCATGTCCGGTACCACATTTGTAATCCATGCCTCTCTTCCACATGTTTTCTCTAGCTTTGATGTCCAAAGCAGTTCCAGCACATCCTTGCAAGAAGATGGTATTAGCTAAATCCAAAACCGATTTAGCAGTCAAAGTATAATCAATTCTATATTCAGCTGAAGATTCACCAAGACAGAAAGTTCTGGTTATATCAGTAGTTCCACCATAATATTGACCACCAGAATCAATCAAAAGAATAGGATCTATTCCTTCTCCATCAACTATGGAACTATCCTCTTTTGTAGGGGAATAATGCATCATAGCTGCATGTCCTCTAAAAGCGGCAATGGTAGTAAATGATAACTCATAGCATCTAGGATTCTCAAATCTATAAGAATCGACTAAAGAAGCTATCTCATATTCGGAATATTTCTCATGATTCTCTTTGATATGTTTGGTTACCCAGTACCAAATCTTTAAAACAGCTAATCCATCTAACTCATGGATTTCTTTAGTGTTTTGAATTTCAATATCACCTTTAATTGATTTTTGAAGTTGGGAAGGGTTGCTAGCTAATAAGAAACCTTTTTTGAAATAAGAAACAACTTTCTCATTAGTACGTCTTGGATCCAACAAGACATATTTATCTTCTATCGTTTTTAAGAAACCCCAAACTTCATCATAATCATATATTTCAGTGTTTGATAAAACTTCTGGTGTGTTTTGTGCATGAATGAACAATTTAACATCACCATCTACACCGATATACATATAGCCTAAGAATACAGGAGTGCATTCAATGTCATCAGCACGCCATCCCGTCAAATATGCGATATCATCGAGAGAAGAAATCAATGTTCCTTCAACACCTTGCTTTTTCAAAGAAGCAATGACAGCATCAATTCTTTGCTCATATGTAGTGCTCAACAACTTTTGTTCGACTTTCCAAATCTTAGAGAAAGGAAGTTCTTCCTTAGGAAGAATCAAATCCCTATAAGATTTATCAATTATTTCACCTGCACCAACACCTTTATAAAGTTTGAAGTCAGTATAGCTAACATTTGCAAAATTCATAGCTAGAGGATAAAGATGGTTAGTCTTTATGAATTCAAATATTGAAGGAACATTGAAGTCACCCATTCTGACCAATTCAGTATTTGTGCCTTTCAATTCATCCATAGCTTCTATCCAATAACGTCCATCGGTATAGATATAAGCATGATCTTGAGTCACCAATAAAGTTCCATCGCTTCCTTTAAAAGAACAAAGCGACATTCTTTCTAAGGAATAACGAGGTGCGACATATTCACTTTGATGAGGATCAGTCACAGGAACAACATAAGCCTTGATTCCATCCTTCTTCATCTGAGCTTGGAGTTTAGCCAAGTTATCATCATAAATATTATTCATTATTAAATCTCCTTTTATCTATCAAATTAATAGGCTCTGTCGAACAAAACGACATACTTAGCAGGCTTACCACATACGACACATTTATCATCGATAGGAGTTTGATCAAAAGGCATACAACGAGATGAGGCATTGTAATCAGCCTTAACCTTATCTTCGCACTCTCTATCACCACACCACATAACTTTGGCATAACCTTTTCCATGAGTGACGATTTCACCCAAAGTTTGATAATCTTTAGTTTCAACAATATGAGAGTTAAGATAATTCAAAGCCTTGTTATACATAGTCTCATGGATATCCTTAAGTTCTTCTTCAATCATCGAAGGAATATCGTCAATCTTCAAAGTCTTCTTCACACCATCGACTCTTCTAGTGAGAGTCACATTTCCTTCAGCCAAATCTCTGGGGCCGACTTCAATTCTCACAGGCACACCTTTCATCTCGTATTGGCTAAACTTCCATCCAGGAGACTTCTTGGAGAAATCACATTTAGCTCTAATACCCTTAGCGAGTAATTTTTGTAACAACTCTTCACTAGCTTTAGCAACATTTTCGTCCTTATCAGCCTTAATAGGAATAATCATGACTTGAACAGGAGCTACATAAGGAGGCAAAACTAATCCATTATCATCACCATGAACCATGATGACAGCACCGATCAAACGGGTTGAAACACCCCATGAAGTTTGCCAAGGTATCTTTTGAGTGTTGTCTGAATCCAAGAACTTAATTCCAAAATGTTCACAGAATCCTTGTCCGAAGAAATGTGAAGTTCCAGATTGAAGAGCTTGACCATCCTTCATCAAAGCTTCAATTGTATAAGTAGCAACTGCACCGGCAAATTTTTCTTTTTCTGTCTTCTTTCCTGTGATAAAAGGAATAGCGAGAACTTCTCTTCCTAATCTCTCATATAATTTCAACTGACCGATAGTCTCATCTAAGGCTTCTTTTTCTGTAGCATGAAGAGTGTGACCTTCTTGCCACAAGAATTCAGATCCACGTAAGAAAGGTCTAGTCGTTTTCTCCCAACGAACAACTGAACACCATTGGTTATTCTTTACAGGAAGATCTCTAAAACTATGAACTATGTCCTTGAAGTAATCACAGAAAAGGACTTCTGAAGTAGGACGTACATAAAGCTTTTCAGCCAATTCCTTCTCTCCACCAATCGTGACGACAGCACATTCAGGAGCAAATCCTTGAACGTGTTCCTTTTCTTCATTCAAAAGAGATTCAGGTATTAAACAAGGCAAATAAACATCTTCGTGTCCTGTTTCCTTAATCTTCTTATCGAACCAACTTTGAATGTTTTCCCAAATAGCGTAGCCATAAGGACGATATACGATGAATCCTTTAGCTCTAGCATAATCCATCAATTCAGATTTTAAACATATGTCGGTGTACCACTGACCGAAATCATCTTCTTGTCTTGTTATAGCGTCGTTTTTCTTTTGATTTTGTTCCATAGATATCTATCTCCTTGATCTTCCGCTTTTTATACACGGCTATTTATTTTATCAACATATTTCTTATTAGGATATGGTTGAATATAAGAATTAAACTCTTTCATCTCTTCTTTTGTTGGAATTTCTAATCTTGAAGAAGAATTTTCAAGTTCTAAGCAAGTGACTTGGTTAACTGGCCTTGTACATACCAGCTGCATCTCTTCCAGTGTCTTCAATCCGTATACCAACATTTCTTTATTATATTGTTCAAGGAATCTTATCATAGAGTAGAATTTAATTCTCTCTTCATTAACTGAAGGAATTCCTAATTCAGGTTTAGCTTCTATAACATATCCATCCAATAAAGATAAAGTTTCTACTGTTATGCTAGGGATACTGGTGCTTCTAAAGAACAACATGACAGACACTCCAACTTTGTTGGCCTTCTTTATTCTTTCTATAAACTTCATAGTATTGGTATGACTTGAGAAGTTGTATAGAAGTGCAACAGTCAATTTGAATTCTTTCGGTGGTTTTTTAGTGAAGTAATCCAAGGCTTGACCGAATACCATACCATCAATTGGAAGAACCAGTCTCATGTCAGGATTCTTTTTATCTAACAAAGGCCTTATATCACCAACAATCTTTTCCATAGCCTCATCGAAATGATTGCTATCAGCACATTCGTAGAAGAACCCATTGATATTTAAGTTTTTTTCGCCATACACTTCCATATTTACTAGATATGTATCAGTCTTTGATCCATCAGTTTTAAAGAATGGTGTGAATGATATTCTCCAAGTTTTGTTCTTAAGCACTCTATAAATAGGAGCGGATAGATTATATTTTTTTAAAATGCTAGCCTTGTTTTTTGAATTCTTGAAATTATCTTTACTTTCTCCACTGACACTAGCAGCCTTAGCTTCATCGACATATCTCTTCAACGCCTTGATCGGCTCTTTTTCTTTTCTCGCCGTGACACCTATTAATAGTATTACTTCTCCTTTAAGAGAATTAACTCCTAGAAAACCTTCACAAATATCCATGATTTCATCACCAAGTTTTCTAATATCGTCAGATGTTTTTTCATTCAAATCGATAATCATAAACGACTCATCATCTATTTTGATAACATATCTATTCTTTTTCAAATGAATACAAACTTTATCAATCATTCGATAAAGAATAGGTGTTATATAGTCCAAGCCTTTATCATCATGAGCGGATTTAAGACTAACACAATAAAAAGCTGCCTGTTTTTTCTCGGATAATATTCCTCTAAAATTCATCAAATAATCTTCATAATCTAGATAACCTCTATCTTTCTTAGGCTTTTCTTTATTTCCGTTTTCAGTCAAATTAGGAAGAGTATAAGCACTGAAATGCACTAACTTATTCTTTGAATTTACATTTGTGACTACTAATAAATTTTTATGTTTCTTCTTTTTTTTGTCTTTGCTATAGACTGCTTCTGCTAACAAATAACTACCGACAGGTTTCTTCTCCTCTACAACATCCGAGAGAAAGGCTTGAACATTTCTTCTATCCTTAGGTCCATATGTCGACAAATAATCCTCATATGTAATGCTTCTAGCCGCTTGATAATTCTTAGAGTCAGCCAAATATACTGATCTAGCATTGAAATCAAGTCTAGCCATTCTGACATTCATGTCTTGATTCTTTAAAAATTTCTTAGTGACATTAGTCTTACACATATAAATACATACGAATAAGCCAACTATTAAGACACAAAAAGCTAAGACGGATATCAAAACTATAAACCATACTTGGCCAAGGATACCCCTACTATCCACTAAATCCGCAAATATATTAAATAGATACATATATATCATCTTCCCATACTTAAGAATTATACAATATGAAAGAAATAAAAGTTCTTTAATAGCTACTTAGAAAGTAGGTAAATAAGACACTACTATTAAGAAATTATTAATTTTGAAAAATAGCACTTGTTTTTTTCTAAAATCTTAGTAGAATATAGAAGCTTTAAAAAGCTTTTGTTTTTTGGCCTGTTGGTGAAGCGGTCTAACACAACGCCCTTTCACGGCGCCATTCATGGGTTCGAACCCCGTACAGGTCACCATTAGAAATAAATAACTGATTCAAGAAAAACTTGAATCAGTTTTTTTATTTCGTTGTACTTATGATCATATGTTCATAAATAAAAAGTCTACTTTTCGAGGTTTATTTTGAGTGAGGCTCAACATGAAGGAACAGCACATTGAATTTAAAATGGCGGCTCTTACTAAATTGATTTCGTATCCATCAGAAGACGTTGGCCAATTAGCTGCCACAATGAGAGCCACCCCTGAAGGCGATGATCAATTCTATCTTTCCGGATATGAGACTATTGGCGACGCCATGTAAAAAGGATTATCTCCGAGTATCTCTTCGCACGAGGGAAAACTTCAAAAGCTGAAACCACCAAAAACAAACAGCTGATAGAAGCGAACGACTCCTATCATAAAATAACCTTGGACACAAGTATCTGGAAGTATGCCTATAACGACGAGTACTTTGCGAAAGACAATCCCCCAGATTATAAGAAACCACCTAACTTCGCGCACGATCCTTATATAAAAAGGATAGCCGCCGTTATTTGTTTCCAATCATGCTTCGATGAATTGAAGGAATGGGCACTTAACTGACTTCTTCCTAAAATAGATATTAAGGGCTTATAACATCTTGGAACATCGATTTCCAGGACGTTTTTTGATATAATAGCAGAATAAAACAAGTCTTTTGCCCCTACGAATTTTCGTTGTATTTGGCACTTCAATCTTCACAAATCTAGTATTTGTAATTCACACAAATTGTGATAAGAATAAAATATAGTGTGGCTTACGTTTAACGATTCTCTTTTTGTAAGTAAGACACAATGCTTACTTTTTAGTGGCACGTTTGCGGTGGTATTCATTTTGAAAACCATAGATTCTAAAATTCCTATCGTGATTAAATAGTATAAAATAGTTGAAATTCGTACCAATATGGCTCGGAGGATAGGAAATGGTTAAAGCGGCAATTGTAGAAGATGAAACTAGCTATGCAGAAGAGCTTAGTTCGTTCTTTAAACGTTATATGATTACGAACAATCATTCTTTCCAAGTCACGATTTTCACGACTGCGGATAAGTTTCTTGCTAACTATAAAGTTGGCGAATTCGATATCATTTTCATGGACATTGAGATGCCTGGCACAAACGGGATGGAGGCAGCTAAAATTCTCCGGAAAAAGGACTCGGAGGTTATTTTGTTTTTCGTCACCAATCTTTCCCAGTACGCTTTAGAAAGCTATGAAGTGCAAGCCTTTAACTTCATGGTAAAGCCCATCCAATACGGCGATTTCGCTTTGAAAATGGGTCGTGCGATAAGACGAGTTGTTTCCGATGCGGACAATAAAATTCTATTGACATACAAAAACGGTGAGCGCGTTATGGAAAAAATTGTTTCGATAGCGGACATTCGCTATGTCGAAGTTCGCGATCATAGCTTAATTTGGCACATGGTAGATGAAAATATAGAAGGCTTACGCGGCGAAACGATGAAAGCGATACAGGCTAGGTTATCGGGATGCGGTTTTGCCATGTGCGATCAATCGTTCCTTATCAACATTAAATACATCACCTCTGTTGCGAAAGAGGAAGTGCATGTCGGCAATGACGTGATTAAGATTTCGCGTCGGAGAAGACAAGAATTTTTATCGATGGTAGCGAAACATCTTTCGTTCTGTGATTAAATAGTGACGATTGAGCGCAAACGAGAAGCGAGGGCTAAAAAATTGACTTGGATTGAATTATACAAAATCGTGTTTATGAGCGAATTGCTAATTGCGGAAATCATGCTTGTTTTTCCTTATCCTAAGCGGAAAGGATTTGCTTGCTTATTCCCCTTATCGCTCGTCTTTTGCTATACAATTGCCGTGATTTATCCGCAGCAATTCGTTAACAATTGGTTCTCTTCTTCCCTTATGTTCCTGACCTTTTTTTGCGTCACGATTATCGCTATCAAAGTATGCTTTAAGACCAATTTCGTCAATGTGCTTTTCTGCGCGGTTAGTGCCTATACGGTTCAACATATCTCTTATCTAGCATTTTCTTTTGTAGATATCGTGCTCCTTGACGGACGAGCGTTTATTTCTTCAGCTTATAGCAACAAAGGCTTAGTTTCTTTGAGTGGAGTAGGCGGGATGATGGCTTTAAGCTTCGTTATCTATGTGGCGATTTATTTTTTTATCTATATCTCCGCGGAAGCCATCCTAAAAAAATACGTTGGCAAAAACGGTGACTTAAAGTTTAAAAGCCTGACGGTCATCGCGTTTATCACATTCGCCTTAGTCGTTGATATCGTCCTTTCGGATGTTTTCCGTTATACCGATTCTGTCTCCAAATCGATCAAAATTCTTTATTACGCTTTAAACATGCTACTTTGCTTAGCCTTGCTTTGCTTACAGATGAGTATGATTAAAAGAAAGGACATTGAACAAGAAATGGCGATGATGTCGACTCTATATGAGGAACAGCAAAAGCATTACAAAATTAGAAAAGAAACGATTGATTTAATCAACATCAAGTGCCATGATTTCCGTCATCAAATCCGCGAAATCGGCACCAACCGTTCCGTGGACAAAAAGACAATCCAAGAAATGCAGGATCTTATCTCTTTTTATGATTCAGAGATACACACAGGAAATAAAACCATTGATACGATATTGACGGAAAAAAGTCTCATTTGCCATAAGAAGAAAATTGATTTCACTTGCATCGCGGATGGCAAATTGCTTTCTTTTTTGGAAGACGAGGATATTTACGCTTTATTTGGCAACATTCTTGATAATGCAGTTGAGGCAGTGGATGAAATCCAAGATTCATCAAAAAGATGTATCAATCTTGTCGTGGAAAAGGAAAAGGGGGCAATCGTGATAAGACAAGACAATTACCACGTTGGCAAAATCGTCAAAAACGAAGAAGGGCTTATTAACACCTCTAAATCGGGCAATGGATTCCATGGTTTTGGTATGAAATCGATTCGCGAAATCGTAACGCGTTACGAAGGAGTTTTGAATATCGATGTCACGGGTGACACCTTTAGGCTCAGCATTGTGTTTTTCAAGTAATCAAAATCTTTTTGTCGTTCTGAGAAAGCAATTTATCAAGGCAAGAATTAAGCGAATCGGGTTTTATTTAAGCGCTTAACCATTTTCGGCGCGCTTTGTGCCGTCTTCGGTGCAAACGTTTACAACCATTTATGCTGCGTTGTATAACAACTGCGTTGTACAACAACTCAGAAGGAAAAATATGGATTTGGTTGTAGGGGAAGAGTTTGATATAGCAATATTTGTAAGCCCTTTCCTATTTATGTTAGTAAGAACCAAATTTCAAAAATGAGCAAAAGGGGTGATATATGGATTGATTGAGGGAACACGTTATCAATTTTGTTAGCTGTCGCCGTAAGCAACATAACGGACGCGTAAGAAAAATGCAGCAAAACAAAACGCTGACGCAACCTAGCAATTGAATTCGAGAATATTTGTTTTGACATTGATTCGCGGCTATCGCGTAAGAAATCCATTTCTTTCTTACCTTAACGCCGCAAAAATCGGCTCAAAAAGACATGGAGGATTATCATGAGCTTAAAAATGAAATCTACTACGAAAGGGATTTTGTCCTTGATTCTTCAGGGCGGAATCGCAACGCTTTTGTTCACCGCGCTTATTGTCGGGACTAACATCGCTTATTTTTATGAACCAGAAATTAATACCGTTTTGGCTCCACCTATCGTTGATAAAACGTCTTTGAAGCAAACAACGGTAGAAGGACAAAAAATGTCTGCACGAATCATGGAAGAAGGGTCCGTGCTTCTACAAAACAAAGACAACGTTTTGCCATTGAGTATGGAAGAAACCCCAAAAGTAAACGTTTTTGGGTGGCATTCGATTGACTGGATTTATGGTACCGGAGGTGACCAAGTAGGCTCTGGCGGCGTGCTTCCTGAAGATGACGATTTCGATAAGAACATCGATCTTTATCGCGCTCTCAATAATTACAATATCTCATATAACAAAGATTTATATGATATGTATTATCGTTATTTTAAGCCGTTCAATTTGGGACGCAGTTTGAAAAACGGGAGCATTAATGATGCTCAAAAACTCGTTGAGCCAGACATTGACGACAAAAATTATTATTCGGATGCTTTGCTTAACGAGGCAAAAGCATATTCGGATACGGCTATCATGGTCATTTCAAGACTATGCGGAGAAGGCGGTGGCAACCCCTCTTATCAGCCTAAAAACGGCCCTACTGGCGAGAGCAAAGATGAATCACGTCATTACCTTGAGATTTCTAATGAAGAAGAAAAGCTTCTTACCTACCTTGGCAAAAACTTTGAGAAGGTCGTTGTTTTAATCAATAACTGCAACCAAATGGAACTTGGTAAGATTGAAACCATCGAAGGTGTCGATGCCTGCATGTATGTTGGCTATACTGGAACGCGTGGCGCGGTTTCTATCCCTAAGCTTTTATATGGTGAAGCCTCCCCTTCTGGGCGACTCGTCGATACTTTTGCTTATGATTTATACACCAATCCTTCTACGATTTATAACGAGCCTGTTTGGGGAAATAGCGAAAGAGGCGAAGCGAGTTATATGGACAAAGTCGCCGGTATCTATATCGGTTATAAGTGGTATGAAACCGCTGACGCGATGGGCCTTTGGAGTGCTGAAAACGGCTACGAAAAAGGATACGAGGGAGTTGTGCAATATCCTTTTGGATATGGTTTATCTTACACAACTTTCGATTGGACGGTCGATGGCATCCAAGTGGATGGGCAAACCTACTCAGAAAACGCCCAAATCAAAAAAGATTCCAAAATCGATTTTACCGTAACCGTTAAAAATACTGGTAGTGTCGCCGGAAGAGAAGTGGTCGAAATTTTCGGCACAGCTCATTATATCACGGGAGGGATCGAAAAGAGCGCGGTTGAACTTGTTAATTATGGCAAGACGAACGTAATCGAACCAAATGCAAGCGAAACCATCAAGATTACAGTCGATATGTATGATATCGCTTCTTACGATTGCTATGACAAAAATAACGATGGGCACAAAGGCTATGAGCTAGACGCTGGCAATTATTCGTTCAAGCTTATGAAGAATAGCCACGAAATCAATAAGGTTACTTTTAATGGCAGTCAAATTGACGGAAAGTTCGATTTTAATCTCGCTTCAACTGAGCATATCGATAATGATCCAGTGACAGGGCAAACCGTGAAGAACCTCTTCACTGGCGAAGATGCGATAGATATCGTCCCAATCGATGATACAACCGCAGACTTTACCCCTGATATACCATGGCTCACACGTGAGCATTTCTCTACTCCAAGCGAACTTACTGAGTATAGAAAGAAAAAAAGACGCGCTGAGAACCCCCTTCTTAATGGATATGACAAATTATCTTCCGAAAGATGGGTTGAATGGGATAATGCAACGACCGATAAATTCGGTAACCCCGTGAATCAAGAAAAGCCTACTTGGGGTGCAAGCGGCAATAAAAAATTAGCCGAAAACGGCGTTATTACAGAGCTTGGTCAAAAATTAGGGGCAGATTATGACGCTGCCGAATGGAATGAAGTGCTCAATCAAGTAACATTCCAAGAAGCTCTCGATGTAATGAATCGTTATTATGGCTCGAAACCGATTAATTCGGTTGGTAAGCCAGCCCTTAGCGATCTTGATGGACCAACTCAAGTCAGAGGTTATAGTACTGCTCCTCGTGGCACGGGTTACCCATCAATGGTGATTATGGCTCAAACCTGGAACCAAGGACTTGCTTATGAATATGGGCACTCTTTCGGAAACGATATGAAGGCTGTTGGCGTAGTTGGCTTATGGGGATTTGCTTGCGATTTGCATTCTGATCCATTCTTCGGAAGAAATAACGAATCGCCTTCTGAAGATCCTTTCCTTGCTGGCACTGTTATGGCAAAAGCCGTAAGCGGCGTGAATACTCGCGGAAGATACACCTTCTTAAAGCACTTTGCCGTTTATAATGCGTATTGCGAGCGGACTTATATGAGCGAACAAACGCTTAGAGAAACGAATTTAAAAGCGTTCAGAAAGGCTTTCGTTGATGGCGGATCACTTGGCGCCATGACGAGTTATCAATCTGTTGGTGCGGAAAACTCCAACTATTCAGAAGCTTTAATAACCGGTGTTCTTCGTAAAGAATGGCAGTTTAAAGGTGCGGTGACGACTGATGCAATCTCTGGCTCAGATTACCAATTTGAAGGGCTTGTTCGCTGTGGCGGAAACTTCGGAATGAACGTTTCTCTCGGCACGGCCCCAACCATGAAAGGCAACCTCAAATACTCGGAAAGCGAAACAACTGGAAGAATGCAAAATCGCATGAGAGATGCGGTTCATCAAATTCTCTACACCTGGCTTCATGCCGATTATAACGAACGATATTATCAGGCAAATGGCAAAGAGGATGGCACTTATATCTCTTCCACTTCGATTAACTCTTGGGTTTGGTGGAAACCTTTCCTTGTCTCGGTTGATGTAGTCGCTGGTTGCGCACTTACTTACTGGATGGTTTGCGCAACGCTTGGTTTCATGAAACGCAAAAAGGAGGAAAACGCATAATGAAAAAGCATTCTAAATCTTTCTGGATTAAGCTCATTAGCGGCACCGCTCTTGGCGTTGCTGCAATGGTCACCACGCTTTCTGTTATGCTTCCATCTTACTTGGAATATAAAAACTATTACAATATCGCTATGGCCGATAAAGCGGAAAAAGAACGTTTAAGTAAACTTCCGCTTGAATTCCTCGGTATTTCGGCAGAATTGGATCAAAACGTCAAATACTGGGATAACGATACCGCTGAACCACAAAATAGCGATTTTATCGTAAGAGCTAATTTCACTGAAAAAGGTAAGGATTTCTCTAAGAGACTTTCTTCAAAAGAGTTTGAGATGACTGTGCCTTCTGATTTTGCTAAAAATGGCGGAACAATCGTTTTCAGTTACACCTATACGCCTGAAAAGGATAGCGACGATGAAAAAAATCCTGAGCCAATCACAAAGACGACGGAACTTACATTGACGCTCGTTACTCCGGACGAAACGGTATTCAAAATGATAAAAAAACCTACCTTTACTGAAGCGGGGTACGCTGAGAATATTAAGGGAAGCAGGAAAGAACTTGAGTCTCTTGATATGGTTCATTACGATTACGTAGAAAAAGCTAGCAGTGGCTTGGGCATCTTTACTCATAAAGATTCCGGCATTGTCGTTAAAGTAGCGATTACCGATTCTTTGAGCGTCTATAATGAAAGTGGCCAAAAATTCGATTACAACAACATCAATTGCCATTTTGCTCAAGATTTTGAAAACTTAGCGATTGCCTTTACTGACGGAACGTTTATTTTTACCAATGAAGGCGAAACGGTTTTAACTCTTGGTTCTATTGAAGGGGAGAAGACGGCAATCGAATTCAAAACTGGCGAATTCTCTTTGAAAGGTCAACTCAAGACAAAGAAAGTTCTTATTAAGTCCGCCACCAAAATTCATCTAAGTGGTTACATCAGATGCGATGATATTCGCGCTGAAAAAGATAGTGAATTAGTCGCGGAATGGACGGGTGGCAATTGCCTTATTCTTGGTGAAAATGGCTATGCGGAGCTATATGGCAAAGCAACATTCAATGGTCAAAATAGCGGTACGGCGGTCGAGCTAATTGGTGGCGCAAAACTTTTGTTAAGCCTGGATAGCCGAATCGTTATCACTAATTGCGACTGGTCTTTCGGAACGTTCTCTGCGAACAGTGACGGTCTTAAAGAAGGATATTTATTCTTCCCGAAAGGATATAGTTCAAAGGATGGTAACATTTACGTTGGCGAAGTTTGCGTTTTAGATCTTAGCGGAATGACGCAAAAATGGTTCTGCAATATCAAAGCTGACGAAGCGACAGAATACGAAGTAACCAAGGCCCCTGGTATCGATAACACTGGAACCGCACGTCGCTTAGACGGAAGTGAAATCACGTTGCCTGCTCTCAATTTTAGCGATTATGCGACAAGCATCAGTGGGAAGATATTATTCTTCAAGCACAATGACACTGGCATTAGAGCCGAAGTATCTTTAGAGAATGCCAATAACTTAAAAGTGGATGGGCTTACGGTTAATTATGATGCCGAAACAGGTTATGTATTTACGGTTGATAAAGACAAAGAAATTAATATTTCTGGCACTCTTTCGACGAGTAATTTCGATTCCATGACCATCGCTGGGGAAGGTTTGCTTTCCATAGCTGGAGAAGTGGCCGTAAATCCAGGCAAATCGCTAACGGTTAATAGCGGAAGCTCTCTCAAGGTTACTGGTACGACGGGAGATGCAATCAACGTATTTGGAGATGGGAGACTAAACTTGTTTGGCAAAGTAGATGTAATATCGGCAGATGGAAAAACCGGAATTAATTTGCATAGTGAAAATTCCGCTATCTATCTACAAAATACGAGTAGAGTCACTGCTACGGGCGGTGCGTGCACGATAGCCCATTGGGACAATGACATGCACGCTAAAGTGTATTATCCGTCAGATGCCGTTTATAACGAAAGCAAGAAAAAGATAGTTTCTCAAGATGGTAATACATTGCTTTCTTACGATAGTTCTCTTAAAGTCGACTTTGTTCCAAATAATTGAGTAACTATCGCAATTTAAATTTTGCGCTTACGGGCGAATCGGAAAACCGGTTTGCCCGTTTTTTGATTCTAGTGACCAATTTATTATTAGCAAACGCAATAAACGATGGAACGCTATCGATTTATTGACGATTATCTTCACTGCTATCGCGATATAGACAAAAATGAATGTGATTTAATAATAGATATGTCGTAAACGTCATTAACTAACACCATCGACTAAATGATTAGTTAAAAGTATGCTCCAATCATGGCAATGAAAGGAGCTTTTTATGGCTAAAAAGTATTTTACGGATTTCGAGCGGATGGAATTCGTTAAGAAATTCAGAACCTCTGGCTTATTTCTACGCAGATTCGCGATGATGCATGGGGTCAACAGGGAGACTCTAAGGGATTGGGTCAATGCATATCAGGATCTTGAGTTTTTGTAAAAGAAAATATGGAATCAGTAGTGACTAATAAAATTATTGGGATATACAAAGATAACAATGGAAATAGCTATGAGTCTAATGCTATTATTGTGACAAGTAAAACAGGCTCACATGTTTATCCAGGATTTCCTATCAAGATTAATGGAGGTAAGAAAAATGATTAAAAATATAGATGAATTATGGAATACTTTTATTAAAAAGCAAGACACTGTTTTTAAGATTACTACTAAGGAAAATATTGTGTTTATTGCCACAGTCTATACTTGGTTTGAAGTTGATAATGATGCTCCAGAAGCAAATTCAGATAGTTTAGATTTCTATCAAAATGTTTGCTTTTTAGTAAAAAAAGTTCTTTCTTCAAATTTAATTGATTCAGTTATAAAAGAAGGAGCTTATATAACATATAGTCAATTTGATTTTCCATCAAAAATAGAAGTTTACAAATAATCAAATATTTAAATGCTAAATGTCGCTTGTCATTTATATATCCATGATAGGCGACTTTTTAATTAGAATATGAAATTTGTTAGTTTGAGTATTATAACAATTAAAAGTTGGATACTTAAAAATACGATAAAAAGTTTTCCATTTCGAACCTCTGAAGACGATTTATACGAAATTATTATCGATATCTTCACCAAGTTGCTATCAACAAAATAGCATAATAAAACCCGCATTAAGCGGGTTATTTATTACATCTTAATTCCGAATTCTTCAGGATGATGAGCTTCGTACTTCTTACGAGTATTTGTGTCAAGAATCTTCTTACGCATACGAATGCTCTTAGGAGTAACTTCAACCAATTCATCATTGTTGATGTAATCCAAAGCTTGTTCCAAAGAGAGCTTCATAGGAGCCTTCAAGACTATTGTTTGATCCTTAGTAGACGAACGGACATTGTTCTTAGGCATTTCTTCAGTGACGTTGACAGCTAAATCTGGCAAGTATTTACCATACTCTGTTGAAACTACGCAATATGGTACTAAGTATTCTTATCGTTTTCATATTAAAGGGCCGAATGGTAAAATAAAATATGTTATTGCAGTTTACCAAATTGACAATCTACCGAATCTCGGAACCCCCAGAATGATTACGAATTATTTAGAAAAGGAAGGAAAGAAACATGATTAAAGAATATGATTTAGTTAAGACTCTAGTTGAAAAGTGTGGATATCCTAAAGGAACTAAAGGCGTTATTGTTGGGATTTATAAAGGGGGAAAAGCTTGCAATGTGGAGTTATGGGATAAAACTAATTATCCAATGGATGTAATCACATACACAACTAATGAAATTGAGATAATCAATGAATAATAGATAGCATTCATTTATATTGGGGAGCTTTAAATTAATTATGTGATTAACACTTGCAATTAGATAGTGTTAATCTTATAACATTATTAAAGATGGAAAGCCCAAAAAGCCTAGTAAAAAAGTTCAGATTTCCAACCTCTTGCCCATCTTTCTCAAGCTGAAGCAAAATGACGTCAATTTGATTTTCCATCAAAAATATCATTTGGCATTGCTCCATAAACAATCACTTTTGATGGTGATATCTTTTCAAGCATTATTTTTAAAAATGTTCCTAGTCGATATGTTCCTTCTATGCAGCTCATCATATGTCTGGTCATATTTCCTGCGTTCAATCGATTCAAGTAGAGACTATCGCATTAACAAATCACATATAATTTCATTAAAAAATCAATATATCGTTTTATTATTACTTTAAGAAAAATCTATGTATAATAAATCCAAGGATTTGATTTATATGAAAATAATCATTGTGGAAGACGAGCTTATATGGCAAGAAAAATTGAGAGAATATCTACTTAAGTTTTCTTTAGAATCAAAGATTGAGTTTAAGATTTCAATATACAATGATGGGGATAGTTTCCTCAAAGATTATAAAAACGATGCTGATTTGATATTCATGGATATCGAGTTAGGTAAAAATAAAATAAATGGAATGGAAGTCAGTAAAAAATTGAGAGAATTCGACAATAATGTTCTTCTCATTTTTGTCACCAATATGTCTCAATTTGCTGTTGAAGGTTATGAAGTCGATGCGATAGACTTCATAGTCAAACCATTGAATTATTATTCATTCAAGATGAAAATAGAAAAGGCTTGTAGGATTATTGGAAAAGAAGCATCTTCGAAGAACAAGATGATATCTGTTGAAAATGGAACCAAGAATATAATGTCGAGTGAAATTTTATATATCGAAGTCAGAAATCACAATCTCTTCTATCACACAAAAAGTGAAGAATACAAAGTAAGATCGACAATGAAAGAAGCTTCAAAGCTTTTAGAGGGATTACCTTTCTCCAAATGCAATAATTGTTACCTAGTAAACTTGAGTTATGTTAAAGAAATTGCTAAGGAGGATGTAATACTTAATAACGGCATTGCTTTAAAGATGCCTAGAACTAGAAGAAAAGAATTTATAGAAGAGTTAGGTAACTATCTATCTGGAGCAAATAAGTAATATGTTCTTCGGCACTATAAACATAATAAATTTGCAATTAGTAATAGAAACTTTCATCGCTTCTATTCTCTTTGCACTTCCTGTTTTCAATAAAAGAAAGTATTTTGTTGCCTATGCAATCATCTTTGGATTGATAGGATGTACAATCGGTTATTTCTTTCCTGCTCTATATTATGTTGGCAATATTCCTTTAACAATCTTCTATTGGTCTTTCATGTATATATTTTTAATGGTTTTATCATTTGGATACAGCCTTATTTGTTTTAAGATGAAACCATTGAATGCAGTTCTCATATCTGTAGCTTCATACTTGATTCATCACATTAATAACATAGGTGCTGATACGATCAATCAAGCTATTTCTATTTATGGAAACCTAAATGAAACAGCATATGAAATATTGAAATGGTCAATATGTATCATCGTCTTGTTCATCGTATATTTCCTATTCTTCCTCTACTATTTCAAACAAAAGAAAGAGAATCTATCTTTAATCTATGATAGCAAACAAATCACTTTCTTTTCGACAGTTGTCGTATCTTGCACAATTATAATCTCCTCATCCTTTAGAATAATTTATTTTCAAAATGATATCAAAGCATTATTCTTAGTAAGCTGCATTTCTAATCTAGCAACTTGCATCATCTTGGCTTTTTTCTTCTTTTCAATTCTAAGACACAATAAAATTCAGCACGAATTAGAGATAGAGAAAAGATTATTCGACGAAAGTAAAAAACAATATGAATTGTCAAAAGAGAACATTGATTCCTTAAATATAAAATTTCATGATTTAAAATATAGAGTCCAAATGCTATCACAAAATCAAAAGATTGAAGAATCGGATTTGAAAGACATATATCAAGGATTAGATGTTTATGAATCAGTAGTCAAAACAGGTAACAAACCTTTAGATGTAGTACTAACTGAATATTCACTCCGTTGTGAAAACAATGATATCCATTTTACTTCGATAGCCGATGGGAAGGCATTGAATTTCATGTCTCCATACGATATTTATTCCCTTTTTGGAAATGCTATCACAAATGCTATCGAAGCAGTAACAAAGATTGAAGACAAAGAGAAGAGAAACATATCTTTGGTTATGAAGAAAAAAGGAAATATATTGACTATAGAATTAGAGAACTATTATTTAGCCAATACTATTAAATCTAGTAACGGAGTATTCAAAACATCTAAAAATGATGATTTTAACCATGGGTACGGAATAAAAAGTATGGAAAACATAGTTAAAAAATATGAAGGATCAATCAACATTTGGCCTGATGGCGAGATATTCCATCTAACCATAACATTCATAACTCCGATGTAAAATCACGCCTATTTCAAAACAAATCACGCTCTTTTGTTGTGAAAGGGCTTTTTCTGTTGTAAAATTAGGCCATACCCGTGTGAAAGGGTATTCACACTGAATAAAAATTCAGTTGGACAACCATTAGGAGGTAAAAATGTCCAAAAAGAAAAAGATGTCGAATGGAAAGTTCCTAGGAATCTGGGTACCTTTCCTCGTATTATCAGGTGCTGTCATCATCACCGTCGAATGTGTAGCTCCTAGCTATGCCACTATCTTAGACACATACGCTGCTAGAATTTGGTCACCGTTAGGAAAAGGAGAAATGATCAAGACTCCTGCTAAAGGAAGTGAGAACTGGGACAGCAATTATTACAAGCAATCTTTCGCTAAAGGTGAAAAAGGTGAAGGAAGCAAAGAAGCTAATCAAAATGCCGAGTCCGTAGTTCAAAAAATTGCTGAAGAAGGAATGGTCCTTCTAAAGAACAAGGACAACTCCTTGCCTGTATCCACTTCTAACAAAATTGCCTTGTTAGGAAGAGGTGGAGTAGATCCTGTTTATGGAGGTAGCGGTTCTGGAAACGTCGATACCACTACATGTGCTACTCCTCGCTCCGGTCTTGAAAAAGCCGGATTCACACTCGATGAAGGTGTATACAATTATTTTGCAGGTCAAGTCGGTAACTATGCAAGACAAAACATCGTCATGGATAACTATAATGGTTCAACATTCTTCATTGGAGAAGTTGATCCTACCGATTATAATGATGGAAGCAAATTCACTATTGACGCCAATGAAACTGCTGTTGTTTTCATTTCACGCTGTGGTGGTGAAGGTCTCGACCTCTCCACAAATTTAAAGAGAGATGCCCAAACAGCCGCTAGCCAAGCTGTCTTAAATGGTAGTGATGCAAAGGCTACAAACGCCCAAAAAGAAGTCAATAACTATGTTGATGGTCAACACGAACTCGAACTTTCTTCCGAAGAGAAAGGAATGCTTGAATTCGCTAAGAGAAATTACAACAAAGTCGTCGTTGTATTGAACGAATCCACAACAATGGAAGTCGGTGATCTCAAGGATGATAATGATATCGATGGAATTATTTGGGCTGGAAGCCCTGGATCTACCGGATTCAACGCTTTAGGAGAAATCCTTGCCGGTACAGTCAATCCTAGTGGAAAAACACCTGATCTTTACTCCAGAGACTTCACCAAGGATCCTACTTTCCAAAACTTTGCTATAAATGGAGAGAACACCTACACTGGAGTCACTGAGATTTCAGGCGGTGTCAACGGCTCCAAGAGTGCTCATTTTGTCGAATACGAAGAAGGAGTCTATGTCGGATATAGATATTATGAGACACGCTTCGGATCAGATGAGGCATCCTATAATGCAAATGTCGCATATCCTTTCGGTTATGGATTGAGCTACACTACATTCTCTAAGGAATTGGTGAGCAGCGAAGTAACCAACAATGATGTGACTATGACCGTCAAGGTTACCAACACTGGTAATGTTGCCGGAAAAGAAGTTGTACAACTTTACTACACCGCTCCTTATATCAATGGAAGCATCGAGAAATCATCTACTGTCTTAGGTGACTTTGCCAAGACTAAAATGTTAAATCCTGGTGAATCAGATACTGTTTCCATCACTATCGCTAAAGAAGATATGGCTAGCTATGACTACAACGACAAGGACAACGATAAGTTCAAAGGTTACGAACTCGAAAAAGGTACTTATTATGTCCAAGTCAAAGATGATAGCCATACTGTTTCCAAAGATAGCAAAGGAAACGAATTATCAGTTAATTTCACTATCAACGATACAATTCATCTTTCCAAAAAGAGCGATGACCAAAAAGACATCACCAACAAGTTCGATAGTATTTCCGATATGTTCAAATCGACCAAAACAGATGGTTATGGATTCCTGATGTCTAGATCAAACTTTGAAACAACCTTCCCAACCAAAGCTACTGCAGCTGACACAAAAGCTGATTCTATCACTATCGATGGAAAGACCGTTGCTGATGGACTCAAGCCTTATGAGAACGTAAACAATGATGCAGATGTCCAACCTACAGTCGGTGCCGACAATGGCTTAAAGCTCATCGACTTAAGAGGTCTAGACTATGATGATGAGGCATACTCCAAGATTCTCGATCAATTAACCGACGATGACTACGACAATGCTGGTAAATATTTAGTCAATGGTGCTTACAACACACCTGCAATGGAATCCATCAATAAGCCTGCAACAGAAGACCATGATGGACCTCAAGGATTCTCATCATTGATGGGTAAATACAAATACGCTACAGCTTATATGTCTGAGCCTCTCTTAGCTTCAACCTTCAATAAAGATTTAGCTAAGGAAATGGGAACTGCCATCGGTGAAGAAGCCTTGGCTATGAATCCTACCTTCTCTGGATGGTACGGACCTGCTATGAACACCCATAGATCTCCTTTTGCCGGACGTAACTTCGAATACTATTCCGAAGATGGAGTTCTCGCTGGAAAGCTTGCTGCCAATGTCGTGAGTGGTGCTGCTGATAAAGGTCTTTATGCCTACATCAAGCACTTTGCTTTGAATGATCAAGAGACATTCAGAACTGAAGCTTTATGTACATGGGCTGATGAGCAAACAATCAGAGAAATCTACTTGAAGCCTTTTGAAATAGTCGTCAAAGAAGCTAAGACTACTATCGACTACATCTCCGACGAGAATGGAACACATTCACAAAAGGAAATGAATGCTTGTACAGCCGTTATGTCTTCCTTCAACAGAATCGGAACTACTTGGTCAGGTGGAAACAAAGCCCTTATGACAGACGTACTCAGAGGCGAGTGGGGATTTAGAGGATTCGCTATATCCGATTTCAACTTGTATGATTATATGAACACCGATCAAGGTATGAGAGCCGGAACCGATATGCAGTTAACTTGGTTAGCTAGCGATACAATGCCATTCGGAAGACCTAACTATTCCGATACAAAGAGTGGAACTGCTCGCCAGGCTATCAGAACTGCTTATCACAACGTCTTCTATACAATCGCTAACTCCAACGCTATGCAAGGAGTCGCTCCTGGAACCATCATCACTTATAAGCCTAGTGGATGGAGAGTAGCATTCTGGATCTTAGACGCTGTACTTGGAACATTCTTAGTTTGTGGAACTGCTTGGGTTGTCTACAGAACCATCAAATTCAATTCAAAGCCTAAGAACGAAGAATCAACTCAAAACTAATTCATAAATATGAAAATAAGGTTTGGTTAAATCCAAACCTTATTTTTTTATTCAATAGTTTCTATTAATATTAACTGAAGACGATTTATACGAAATTATTATCGATATCTTCACCAAGTTGTTACCAACAAAAAAGCATAATAAAAACCCGCATTAAGCGGGTTATTTATTACATCTTAATTCCGAATTCTTCAGGATGATGAGCTTCGTACTTCTTACGAGTATTTGTGTCAAGAATCTTCTTACGCATACGAATGCTCTTAGGAGTAACTTCAACCAATTCATCATTGTTGATGTAATCCAAAGCTTGTTCCAAAGAAAGCTTCATAGGAGCCTTCAAGACTATTGTTTGATCCTTAGTAGAAGAACGGACATTGTTCTTAGGCATTTCTTCAGTGACGTTGACAGCTAAATCACGATCAAATTTATTTTCACCGACCAACATTCCTTCATAGACCATGACACCTGGAGTGATGAACATCGTTCCACGTTCCTCAACATGTTGCAAAGCATAAGAAGTGGCTTTTCCTTCATTTACTGAGACCAAAACACCAACAGGTCTACGTCCTATTTGAGTTTTAACCATAGGACGATATTCTTTGAAAGCATGGTTGATCATTCCATAACCATGAGTCAATGTCATGAATGTGGTCATGAATGAAATCAATCCACGGGAAGGAATAACGTAATTCAAACGAGTATGACCTTTATCTGAATCCATATTAACCATCTCTGCACCACGAGTTCCGACCAAATTCATAATTGCTCCGACATACTCATCAGGCACATCGATTTGAAGGTCCTCAAAAGGTTCTTCCTTAACTCCATCGACTTCTCTAAGGATGACATCAGGCTTTGAAACTTGAAGCTCAAATCCTTCACGACGCATTGTTTCAATCAAGACTGATAAGGCCAATTCACCTCTACCTGAAACCAAGAAAGACTCACTAGCTCCGATTTTAGTAAACTTCAAGGAAACATCGGATTGACTCTCTCTGAACAATCTATCACCTATTTTAGCGGCAGTACAAAACTTTCCTTCATCACCAGCAAAAGGAGAATCATTGGCCATGAAAGTCATCTGCAATGTAGGAGGGTCGATACGAAGTCTAGGTAAGGCTTCAAGATGATCAGGAGTACAGAATGTCTCACCGACTTCAACATCAGGAAGTCCACCAATAGCACAAATTTCACCAGCATGAGCTTCAGGAATCTCAATCTTTTTCATACCATAGTATCCGATTAACTTTTGAATTTTAAAGTTTTTTGTCGTTCCATCAAGTCTCATGCATGATAAAGTATCACCAACCTTGACTGTTCCTCTTTCAACTCTTCCAACAGCGATACGTCCGATGTAGTCATTGTAATCGAGCATAGAAGGTTGGAATTGGAAAGGAGCTGTAGCATCGACATTTGGAGAAGGAATTTCTTCAATGATAGTATCGAGAATCGGAGCCATGGTCTCCTTTTGGGAAGACAAATCTCTATCGAAAGATGATGTTCCCTTCAAAGCAGAGCAATAGACGGTCTTGTAATTCAATTGTTCATCTGTGGCACCTAATTCCATGAACAAGTTGAGGATTTCATCTTCAGTCTTTTCGATATCAGCCATAGGTCTATCGACTTTGTTGATGACGACAACAATCTTTAACTTATATTCGAGAGCAGTCTTCAAAACGAATCTTGTCTGAGGCATGACACCATCGAAAGCATCGACAACCAAGACACAGCCATCGACCATATTCATAATACGCTCGACTTCACCACCGAAATCAGCATGTCCCGGAGTATCGACAATATTAATTGTGTCACCATTATATTTGATGGATGTAGTCTTGGCGAGAATTGTAATTCCTCTCTCATGCTCAATAGGGTTGGAATCCATCACTGCGATATCCGCATTATCAGGAATATCGACTGTGTTAGTGTACTTTAATAGACGACCGACAAGAGTTGTTTTACCGTGATCGACGTGAGCGATAATTGCGACGTTTCTAATCTGATTCATTTCTAAGCCTTCCTTCAATAGAATATATATTAACTTTAGCTTATGAATTATAAACCTATATATAAATATTTGTTTTTCTAGTTAAGCGATTTCATAAAAAATTCAATTCAAAAAGCCATCTCACAGAGGAGATGGCTTATAAAATCTGCTATCTATCTCTTCACATAAGTGAAGAAGAACATCATGAACAAGATGATCAATCCTAGAATGAGTGCTCCATAGAGCATCCATTTGAAGAGTGTCATTCCACCCAAGCTTCTAGACTTAACCAACTTTTTTTCTTTTTTATATTCTTTATTGGTCATGTCGTTTATTCTCCTTTACTCTTATTCTTAATTGGATCTAATGGAGTGACAGGATCCAAATCACCAAGGTCATCCAAGTCCAAAGGTTCTACGATAGAGGCCTTTACAGGTGAAGGCTTCTTTATGCTTGCCTCAGATTTGCTTTCGACAGGCTTAGGAGCTTGTTCTACAACTACGATAGGCTTGACAGGCTCGACAACATCTTCATTTCCACTATTAGCCAACAACTTTTGTTCCTCTTCAAACTTCTTCTTGGCTTGTGCCCATTCACGAATTGATTTGAATTCAGAAACAGGTTTATCGAACTTCTTAGAAGTATCGTGGTTTTCTTCAGGATTCACCGAGACTGCTGAAACATATCCAGTACGACGGACATCAGCTCTTTCCTTGCTAGCACGATTTGCAAGATACTTACTTCCTTTATTTGAACCTTGTCCTTGCAACATAGGTGTGACGATCGTAGCCTGGTTAGTGACAGCCTTATTGAATGCTTCTTCAGGAGTCAAATCTCCTTTGTAATTACCTTTAATCTTCTTCAACTGGAATCGTACAACTCTTGCTTCAACAGGCTTGATATTATCCATTGAAGCAACTTCAGAAATATCTGATTTATTAAGCTTGACAGGGGCAACTACAACAGGTTTAACTTCGCCCTCCTCAGGAAGAGGTGTTGCCTCGTCCTTCTTGATAGGCTGAACAGGGCTCAAAGGCTCAACATCGAATCCAGCATCTTCAATAGGTTCAGGGATAGGAGCACCCATACGTTTAACATTAGGATGCTTCTTAACTTCATTACGTTTGTACCAATACTTAGGTTCTTCATCAGAAGCTCTTCTCTCTGAATCAATCTTAGCGAGATGATACCAATGTTCAGGCTCAAAGTTAGAAGCACGTTCTCCTTTGAACTCATATACAGGTTCCTCAAGCTTAACTTCTTCAGGCTGCTTTTCTATAACAGGTTCAGGATCTCCGTACCAGTACCAAGGCTCACGATTAGAAGGTCTAAGTTCTTTAACAACAGGCTCTTGCTCAACCTCTTCGTTCTTATCATACCAATAATTAGGCTCACGATCAGAAGGTCTGATTTCTTTAATGACCTCAACTTCAGGCTCAGGTTCGTTTTGATCATACCAATAATCAGGAGTTTTATCAGATGCGTTATCAGACTTAGCTTCTTCAACGACTTTGACTTCGTTTCTACCATACCAGTAGTCAGGAGTCTTATCTGAAGGTCTATCTTCTTTAACTTCTTCGATTACTTTGTTCTTATCATACCAGTAGTCAGGAGTCTTGTCTGAAGATCTATCAGACTTAGCTTCTTCAACGACAGGTTCAGAAACTATAGGCTCGTTCTTATCGTACCAATAGCTAGGTTCACGATCAGAAGGTCTGATTTCATTCTTGTCATACCAGTAATCAGGTTCTTCGTCAGAAGCTTTTTCACCAGTTCCTTCTTCACAAACAGGTGTCAAGTTATCAGGATTCAAAGCGTGGATTACACGACGATCGAAGTCATTTTCAAGGACATCATTTTCCTCAGCTTCAACAACATTACGATTGTACCAATAATCAGGTTCACGATCAGAAGCACATACAGCATTGTTTTCATACCAGTAATCAGGCTCACGATCAGAAGGTCTGATTTCATTCTTGTCGTACCAGTAATTAGGAGCCTTATCAGAAGCCTTGTCTTCTGCTTCTTCTACAGGAATCAAATTAAAAGGTTCGATTGCGTTGAGAATTCGTTTATCAAGATCAGTTTCAATGACATCTTCTTCAGAATTTGCAGCAAACACTGTTGCCTTTTCATCTACCACAACATCCAAGTCATCTTTAACTTCTTTTACCTTGTTTCTATTGTACCAATAGTCTGGTGTTTTATCAGAAGCGACTTCCAAAGCCTTAGCATACCAATATGAAGGATTTCTATCAGAAGGTCTAGGCTCAAACACGACAGTAGGATAATCCTTAGCCTTAGATTCTTCGACAACTTCTTCAATCTTAGTTTCTACCATCACAGGCTTGGATGCGGCTGTGGCAGATTCGTAAATAACAGGTTGCTGAATAGGTAATACAAAGTTACGATCATACCAGTAGTCAGGAGTCTTATCTGAAGGTCTATCAGACTTAACTTCTTCAACGACAGGTTCACAAGCCACAGGCTCGTTCTTATCGTACCAGTAACTAGGCTCACGATCAGAAGGTCTGATTTCATCGACAGGAGTAACATTGCCCTGACCATCGGCAAACTCTTCAATGTTTTCATAAGCAGGAACTTGAGTTTGAACCTTGACATCAGCAATGGATTCAAACAAAGGCTTACCGAGAATTAACACATCACTCTCAAAGCTGTTCAAACTAATTGAAGTAGTAGAATCATTGACAATGTTGCCTTCGTAATTGCCTTCAATAGATTTAAATCCTTTAACACCAGTTCCAAGCTTATCAAGATCAATCTCCATGGCTTCACCAGTAGCATTATCCTTAGGTTGAGAAGCACCAACATTTAAGGAAGCAGAAGGTAAGAATTCATTGTCGAAGTCATGTCCAATGATGCTGTTCAAATATTTTTCACGAGCTTTATTGGCTCTCTTGACTGCACCAGGCTTTCTAAAACACCAAGCGATGAATGTAGCAAACAAAAGGACTAAGAAAGCAAGGATATAAACCATCAACACAGTGAAGAACCCATCAAGGAGTTGAGCTGCGGTGAAAGCATGCGAACCTATGCTGAATATCTCAATATTCTTGTAAGCACCAAATAATCCGTTCAAGACATATCTATCGATAAATTTGTTCACAGGTTCTACGAATGAAGCTAATGTCTTGAACATAGCAAATCTTCCATAAGAGATTACTCTCAATAAAACTAAGAATGCACCAACAAAGAACAGAACAACTGCCAAAACAATACGAACAACAGGTTTATGATGAACATAATTATGCCAATCAAATTCCATGTCGAGTTGATTCTCAGTCAATGTTCCATCGGAATACTTTTTCAAAGGTGAGACAGAATCATCTTTGACGACAACATGACCAAAGTTTCCATTGGAATCGACAAAAGGAACAACGGAATCGTTCTTTCCGACTTCAAGTTCTTTATCGGGAGCTGTTTCGACCTTTGCTTTCTTGTATCCTATCGAAGCAAACAAAGCAGAAAGCAAAGCTAAAACAACCATGATAAGAGCATAACCCACGTAGAACCAAACGTAACCGATATTGTTGACTATCATGTAGGCCCAATAACCAATAGGAGTAATATGATCAGTCAAGAAATGCCTGACAGAAGGAATGGCAATAGCTACCAAGGCGATTAACATAAAACCTTCAACAATCCATAAGAAGATTGCTAAGCCTTTGAAAACACCTCTCTTAATTCTCTCATCTTTGTGAAGAATGTCATTCTTGACAACTTTTTCTATAGGCTGTTTTTGCTCAACTTTTTGTTCTACATTAACCTGTTCAACAGTAGCAGGAGCACCTTCGAGCAAAGTTGCTTGCTCTTGAGCCAAAAGCTCATCTTCATCTTCCTTAGGTTTCTTGAAAGCCAAGACTCCTAAAAGTACTGACAAGGCGATCAAGACGACGAGAATGATGACTACGAACAATGCAAAGTACCCAAGCACAGGGATGCCAGATAATCCTGACAAAGCCTCAACAGCTAGCTTTCTCCAATACAAAACAGTTCGGGAATCATACAGCGAAAGTCTAATAGAAGGAACAAAGACAGCAATCATTCCGCAAATCACTATCAATGTCAAAAGCCATACGACAATTGCGAAGAATGCCAAGACAAAATGACCGAAGCCGTGTTTCTTTTCGTTCTTTTCAACTGAAGCCGCCTTAGTGGTAACCTCGCCATCATTATCAATCACAGCTTTAGGTTTCTTATATGCCACAATAGCGGGCCAAATAGAAATTCCTAAAAGGATCACAACAATCAAAGCCATGAAGATGTCTATCCATCCATGTGAAGAAAGACCAGGAAGTTTCCATCCATCGACAAGCTTTACTATCTTGCTAGAGAATTGTCCAATCGAGTTGACACCACCACAAGTGATAGCATCATTAAGATATGGGACACCGAAAAAGATCAATGCCACCACAACTATCAAGGACAAAGCCCAAAGAACAGCAAGACAGATTTTAGAAACTGTTCTTTTCATGAATGCCTCTTTTCTGTATTACCTATTTACTAATACAAAATAAATATACCACTTGCAACCCCTGTTTTAAAAGTTGTTTTTTAAGGAAATTGTATAAATATAGCACTCATTTTTTGATAAATTTTCAAAATAAGCTGATATTTGTCTAAAAAATAATTCAATTATATTGCATAAATATTGAGTTTTTTGAATTACCAACTTATAAATTCATATAATGCCATGTTGTATATAGGCATTTGTAAAAAAAAAAATTATTATTCTTCCTTTTTAACGATGCTTAAGTCTTTTGACACGACAAAAACATCTTTAGGTTCGAATGTTTTATCCATCATAACATCGTCATATATGACAAAAATAAAGTTCATTTTTTTCTTTAGTTCTATCAATCTAGTAGTTATTTCTTTTAGCAATTGACGGCTATTTGTAAGACTAGAGCAATCCATCACAACAATCTTAGGATTAAAGGCTAATAAATAGGAGAGTTGTATTTTCAATTGAAAATCTTCGTTGATAAATTGATAAGATTTATATTTAACAACCTCTTTTGCTTTAAATATTCCTAAAGCTTCCATCAACTCAATCGAATAATCATAAGCCTCTTGCCTTCTCATTCCTTGGACTGCCATCAAGATTGATATAAGGTTTTCGCCTATGGAATGCTTTCTTTCATCGACTAATAAGAATTTTTCTTGTCCGACAACACCGATCACATAGTTTTCTAAGCCTAAAAGAATATCTCTTTCATTCTTACAATTAATGGTCAAAGGTTTCTTGACCTTTTGTAGCTGTTCTTCTCTTTTCCTAGCTTTTTTAAATTTTCTTTTATGAGCTAGGAAAAATCTGTCCCAACCATTTAGCATCTCAAAAGAGAAATCCATCCAAAACTTCTTCTTTTTAAGTTGTCTTTTCTTAGCGTAATAAATTCTCTTTAAATTCTTAGTTTGAAATGATCTATATTTTTCTTTCTCCAAGTCATCAAACAAACCTAAATACTTTTTATTTGCTTCTTCTATATAAGCTATTTCGTTAGACCACTCAGCTTTGATTTCTTTAGCCTTTATATTTTTGTCTTCTTCAGGTATAGATGAATCAGCTTTAACCCTATCTACTTGTTCATTCATCAAAGACCTAGCATCACTTCTTTCATAAGAAGTCAATAAACGATCTACTCTTTCAAAATTCGATAATCTAAACTTCATATACTCATTATCGTGAAGAGTAAATCCATTCAATGTTATCCTGTTGAATTTTATTCCTTTAAAATCTTTGATCAACATCTTTAAAGAAGGATGAATTCCTTTTACCAAAAATCTTTTCTCGCTAAAAATAATATATGTAGTAGATGAATCAAAGCAGTATGTTTTACCATCCGTCGTTTCTACTTTTAATTCGACTTTATCGTTTGATATATCTAGATAACTTATCTTTGTACAAGGGTTTTTGTTTTCCATAGTTCATTAAAATCTTAATAATTATAGCAAGACTTCTCTTATGCCGTTATAATAATTCGAATTGTTAAGGAGAATACTATGGCTAAACTTAAAACCGTTCTTTTTGATTGCTGGGATACAGTTATTCATTATAATGAAACTGATAAAAACAAAGGAATAACTCTTCTTTTAGATGTTTGTGATAATCCCGATAACATCAAATCTGATCAATTGGAATCAGATTATCACGCCTTGATGCATGAATACTATAAGAATTGCAATGACTTCGATTTAAGATTCATTGCATTATTTAGATATATTTGTATATCGCATAATCTCAAGCCGAGGATTTCATATGAAGAAATCGAGAAACTATATAATCAGCATATAGTTCCAACACCAGTAGAAAACCTTAGACCATTATTGGATTTTCTAAAGCAAAATAACATAAAGGTCGGTGTATGTTCCAATACCATTCACTCCGAAGAGCACACTGTCGATTTCATAAAACAATGCTGGTCTGATATGCCATTTGATTTTGTTATGGCCTCATCGACATATGGTGTCAAAAAGCCGAATCCTAGATTCTTTGAAATCGGAGCTAAACTAGCTGGTTCAAAGAACGAAGAAACGATTTATATAGGTGATAACTTCTATGCCGATGTATATGGATCTTGGTTATCTGGTTTTATGAAATCGATTTGGTTAAATCAAAAGCACCGGAGCAAGATAGATTATTATCTATATCATCCTGAAATGAGCGATAAGATTGAATATACTGAAATCGATGACTATCTCAAACTTATCCCAATATTGGAGAAAATGATTTAATATGGAAAGAACAGGTATATACAAAGAAGAAAGAAAGTTTGTTTATTCCGACTACGATATAAACGATGATGTCTTAATGTCTCATATAGCCGAGATATTTCAAGATATCGCTGGAAATCACTCTGAGTTTTTAGGATGTGGTTACGAAGCAGTGAAATCTAAGGATATGATCTGGGTCTTAGCCAAAAGCAAAATTGATGTAATAAAAAATCCAATCGTAGCTAAAAATGTAATTGTCGAAACAATTGCCTATAAACCAGCTGGTCTTATATTTGCCAGAGAATTAATCATCAAAGACAAAGAAACTGGTGAGGCACTTATCACCGGTAATTCCAATTGGTGCCTAGTTTCTTTATCAACCAGAAGATTAGTTCGTCCCAACATCGATGTCGTTCCTTTTGAGCAAGATGATACTAATAGAATCTACAAGGATAGGATGAAATCATTGGACAATATTCAATTTGAAGATAAAGATTTCATGTTCGATCAAACTATTAGATTCACTGATTTGGATCACAACAGGCATATGAATAACTGCCATTATTTAGATATAATTACGAATGCTGTTTCGCCTACTTCAAATCAAAGAATCACTTCATTGGAAATAAACTATGAAAAAGAATGTACCAAAGATGATGAAATTCTAGTTTATAAAAAAATAATTTCAGATACGGAAGGATTTGTAACAGCCTATAAGAAAGAATCCAGACAACTCGTGTTTAAATCGAAATATAAACTTAGCTATAATGCTGACGCATCAAAGCAAACCCTCTAATAGATCTCGGCTTTAATTCCTGGAGTTTTTCAAAACAACCGATCATTGTCGATCCTGTGGTTAAGACATCATCAAAAAGAATGATGTCTTTTTTTGACAAATCAATTCTTTTTTTGATAATAATCCTATCTTTTACTTTTTTTTCTATCTTCCAAGGTTAAATCTTTTTGAACTGGGCCAGCAGTCTTTCCCAAAATATCCAAATAACGAATATTAGCTGATTCTAATATTCCTATCAAATGATTAAATCCTCTCTTTTGAATCGATTCATCAGTTGAAGGAAGCGGAATAACAATTTTATTTAAAGTTAAGAATTTAAATAATAATTCGAAAGGCGTTAAAAAGACACTTCTCAGTTCATAATCACAGATAGTCTTATATTGATATAGCCATTGCATCAAAACATCATCATGATAATAAATAGAAAATATGTTCAATTCACTTATTTTTTCTTTATTAAAATGAAATTTCCTTTTAGCTAAACAAGAATCGCAAATTACAGGTGAAAGAAAAACAGTCAAAGGCGAACTTGGCTCAATTGGATTAAAACACACCTTACAATACTTGTTCTCCATTTGACTTTTTAATCCTTTCTATCGATTCGATTATATATTTGTTCTTGATTGCTCCGTAAAAAACAACCTCACCATCCTCATATTTTTTCTTCCTTCCAGCTCTTCCAGCAATCTGAATTAAAGTATCTGCATTATAAATATAATTTGTATCAGCTTTATAAACTAGAACTTGTAAATTCTTAACTGTCACTCCTCTTTCTAAGATAGAAGTTGTAACTAAATAACGGAGTTTCCCTTCCTTGAATTCCCTTATTTTCTTCTCTCTATCTCCATCCTGAGACGATACTGATTCACCATTAGATAAAAACAATGACAGCTTTTCATAAAGAGTTTCTACTTCTCTGATCGTCGGAGCGAAAACAAACACTTGCTTTCCTTGATTCAACATACGCTTCAAATCTAATAAAACATACAGAAACTGAAAAAATAAACATCGTTTGAAAACTGGAACCGGAAGAGGTCTTCCATGATATCTCTCATCCAATTTCAGTACGATTCCTTTTTCTTTTTCAATGAAATTCAAATCATCTTTTGATGGGGTTGCAGATAATAACACATACGTTCCTCTAATGCTGTCTTTGAAAAACTTATGAAGCAAATCATCACCTCTATATGGAAAAGCATCTATTTCATCAAACACCAATAAGTCGAAATAATGAGGGTATCTATATAATTGGTGAGAAGTCAAAACTATTATATGTCCATATAAATCCTCTGTATGACCTTCACAAACGCACACGACTTTTGCTGAAGGAAAAGCCTCTTCGATTCTTGGACCTAATTCTAAGACGACATCTTTTCTTGGGGTAGCAAATCCCACTCTTTTTCCTTCTTTCAATGCTTCTTCAATCGCCATATAGACTAATTCCGTCTTTCCAGCACCTGTAACGGCATTTATCAAAACCGGAATATTCTTCTTATATGATTCTCTGACTTTTACCGCTATCTCTTCTTGTTTTTCAGTCAATGGATAAGCTAATCTAAGTTTTGGTGAAGACATCGGCGAAATAGTAAAGGCAGACGGATCCACTTTAGTGCCTGAAAAAGGCAGACATCTTCTGCAATAAACTTTCCCATCAACTCCAATTCCAAGATATTTTTCATCGCTGTTGGAGCATCTATCACATATAAATTTGGTTTCCATCACTAATATATGTGGATAGATAGTCAAAAGAAAATCAAAAAAATCCACCAAAGGTGGATTTAGTTAAGTCGCCTAAGAATTTGAATTAGATGTATTATCGTCAGTTGCTACCACTTTAGTTTCTTCCTGAGTCATGTCTGCTTTGATTTCACCGATTTTCTTTCTTTTATCTTCATATAAATCGAGATAAGACATACGATGTTTCTCATCATGGATTGCAACCAAAGCCTCATCGACTAGTTTAGCCAAGTCTCTGAGCTTTTCAGCAGGTGTGGAGATAAGTCCTTGAAGTCCAAAGGATCTAAGCAAGGATACAGCTTCTTTGATACGAACACCATCCATCTTTGAGAAAGCTTCATCGAATATAACCAATCTCAAAGTATCGCTATCTTGAGTTACTCTATAAAGCTGAGCGAAGGAAGCTAATATTGAAATATAGAAAGGTGTTTGAGTTTCACCTCCAGATTGTCTCTTAAATGTTCTAGCCAAAGAAGATTCGACAGCATTATCATCAGTTCCACGTTTGACCAAAAGATCGAAGTTCAAATATGTACGATAATCTGTGAATTTCTCAATGTTGGCCAAGATTGTTTCCTTATTGGTAGAAGTTGAATCCTGAGCGTCTGAAATCAAAGAGAACAATTGATTCATCAAATCCTTGTACTTTTCCATAAAGACATCTTCAGCATCTCCAGCTGATAAGAGCAAAGGATCCATCATCATGTTGTAATAATCGATGTAGTCTTTGTTGGGTTCGACAGTGAAACGATATCTATCACGTCCAAATCTCACATCAGACAAAGCATCGTTCAATTCTTTGATTTGAGATTGAACTGTAGTAATTAAACTTCTCAACTTATAAATGAAGTCATCTTTGAATTCCTTAATAGCATTTGCGTGAGCTTGCGCTATCTTCTCAGTATATTGAGGCAACAAGACATTGCTCAAACTATCCAATTCTTTATCGAATGTCTCGTTAGAGGATTCATCTGTTGTATCATAAGAGAGATTGTATTTAGTGACATAAGCACTTCTAGTCTTCATCAAATTATCACGAAGACTCTTTTGTCTCGATTGAGCTCTGGCAAATAATCTATTTGCTTCTTCTGCAATCTGAGAAACATCCATGGTGGAAGCTAATTGATCATACTTGGGCAAGTATATTTCCTCAACAGCTTTAGGATCAAAAGCAGATATAGTTTGTTCTCCAGCCTTGACTGCCATTTGCTTTTCAGGAATAACCTCGTTTTGAATACGACGAATCTCAGAAGTATGTTCTCCTTTTTCGGCAGTGAATTGCTCTTTTTGTTGATTCAAACTAGCTATATCCTCATCGATAGCATGAATCTTATCATCGATTTCTTTGACTGAAGATAATGCTCCTTCCTTCATTTGTTCTGTCAAACGACGAACATTCTCTTCTAATGCTGGAACGTTTTCAACTTCATTCAAATCATCGCGGTAAGTTCTAGCTTCGTTAGAAGACATGATTGCCATCATAGTCAAAGGTGTTATCTTTTCGACCAAAGAACTGAGCAAAGAAATCTTTTCATCGATAGAGACATACTCATCGTGTATTCCTTCTACCGAACCTTGGGAAACTCTAGTTCCAAGGAACAATGAAGTGACTCGCTTAGGATACCAGGTAGCAAAGCCTCTATATCCAGTACAATCGGCACAAAGACCATTTCCACTTTCTCTGGCTTCTTCAAAGTTTGCACATTTCTTTGTCTTTCCCAACAAATAATCTGAATAAGCTTGAGCACCTTCATCCTTCGAATCCACCAAGAATGCGCAGCTATCTTCTCTAGCAGGATGTTCATTCATAAATTCGATAACTTTGGTAGAATCGACGATGTTAACTCCGTTGAAGTCATAAACGTTGATCAAATCTTTCAAGATTCTTTGAGCTTCATTGTAATAGGAAGGATTTACAAAAACATAGAATCTATTTCCACCAATACATGATTCAATTGCTGTAGCCCAATTAGGATCGTTGACATCGACCAAATCACAGAACTTCTTTACATAGGCATCAGGATGACGAGAACACAATCTGCTTTGCAAATCATCAACAACTTGTTTATATCTAGGTCCGAAAGGCTTAGCTCCACTATGAACTGATTTCAATTGAACAGCCAATTCAGTTTTTTTGTTGGATAAATTATAGAGATACTGTTCTAGCTTCGTGTAAATAGAATAACCTTTTGATTTATATGAATCCATCTCTTGCTGAAGATGTTCCAAAGACAAGACATCGACGCTTTGTTCATCGCAAGCTTTGCTCAAAGAATTGAATTCATCATAGATTTCATTTGAAAATTCACTGAATTCTGACAGCTCATCCTTATCTCTATCATCAATTCCAAGTCTATCGAGGTTGATGTTCTTAAACGCTGATAAAAAATCGACTGCCTGTCTAGAAAGAGAAACGGCATAATTTTTCAACTCTCTCAAAATATTTTGTTGAGAGACTTTCAATGCTGCGATTTGACGTTCAAAGTTAGCCTTCTTTTGAGATAACTCATTAGAAAGACTAAAACCCGATGATGAAGTCTTCTTGGCAAAATAGTCTTGCTTTTCAGCATTCAGTTCTCTGATTTGATCATCTATCAAAGCAACTTGACGAGTTAGATAATCCAATCTCTGGCGATGCTCTTCAACTTTGGATTCATAATCTCCCAACTGTCTCTTAGCATATTCCAAGTTAGCTCGAGCATGAATGTAGTTGAAACTAGCCATATCAGTTGAGATATTGTGATAATTCTCATAAGCTTCATGGATGTCTTTCAGCAGGGAAATTTTATCTTGGATTCTAAGGGACTCAGTTTCCAATAATCTATATTGTTCGATATTCTTCTGCATAGGAACAATATCGACTTTATACTGAACATCGCAGACAAATTCTGTAATAAATTTAGAAATATCAGAGATAGGTACAAAAGAAACGGATTTCTTAAACAAAGAGAAATACTTATCTGGCAAATTGCCAAAAATAGTCTTTAAGAATTGGCGATACTGCTCATTAGAATCGAAGAACTTGGCTTCATCAGATTTGTAATTCTCACTGACAAATCTACTGAATTCCTTATAAGTCAAAGGACGAGGGGAAGAATTAGCATCTAACAAATCTTTGTTAGTGAAATTATTTGACGGGAATCCTGTATTCAAATAGAAGAAATGTCTATCGTCATGACCATCTGAAAAACAGTCGAAGACAATTCCTAAGGTGAATTGAGTCTTTTTCTTAGTATCCGCAAACTCCAAGGCGATATAAGTAGTGAAACGACCAGGACGAAGAGAAACGACATTACCATCTTTAGTCTCACTGATTTCTCCACGGAGATAACCGTTTAATGTTCTTCCAGTTTTTTCATTAGCAGCTTTATTGAAGTTTCTTCCTGTCGTATCACCTAAAAGAACAGTTTGAAGAGCATCAATAATAGTTGATTTTCCAGTTCCGTTAGCTCCTGTCAAGAAAGTTATATTTTCAATATCGACTGTAGTATTTGTAAAATAATGCCAATTGATAAGTCTAAGTTTAGTGAGCTTTATCATATTTCAATCCTCCTAGAAACCGACAGGTTCATTTTTGTCTGCAGTAACGACACCTTCTTTAGACTCGTCTTTGTCTTGAGTGCTTTCATATGTCTCGCCATTTGAAGAAGAACTATCTTCATTTTGTTCTTCACTACCGGTTAAGAATTTATACAATGCGTTCATCTTAGAAGTAGAAATAATATATTTTATGGAAGGAAGAATGAAGAATGAATAATTGTTATCATTGAAGGATCCTCTTCCTCTAGCGATAATATTGAAAGAAGCCAAAGTCTTCATAGCTCCGGATATAGTTTGTAAGGACAAACGCTTAGAGGCAGTAGATAATCCCAAGTCAGAAAGCTTTTGTCTCAGCTGAGTAGAATCCATAGCCACCTGCAATACATTTGGTTGTTTTTCTAATGAATCTTCATAGAAATCTCTTAGAGTATATATGACAAATGTAGTGGCAGTATCAACTCTTTCTCTATTCTTATCCAATGCATTTCTTAAGAAAATGACGCCGCAGTCATCATCTTTTGAAATGACCATATCGATGAAATCCAAGTATTCTTCGAATAATGAATAATGTTTTTCTATAAAAGTGTAATCGTACTGAATTTTTTCAAGACCTGTAGTGACATCATAACGTTTTCTAACTATGAAACAATGATATAAAAGATTGTTCATCGTTTCAGAAAATTGGCTTTTTTCACCAGTTGAAAGCTTATCGTAATCCTCTTGAAATGACATAAATAAATGGCTCCTTCCTATTTTATCCTTAAAACATATTCCGGAATTTGATAATGTCCGTTCATCGTCTTATCATCTATTTTCTCCATAGTGAAGAATGTCGTATTGAATTCAGCTCTTACCAAAGCGAGAATCAATAGAATTAAATCATTATCTTCAACTAATGAAATCTCACTAGTTTTTATTTCTTTTCTCGAACCGAATGCCCTTCTCATAAACGACTCTACAGCTGCTTCAGAAAATTGACTTACTTCATTGTTCAAGAAATCATTCATCAAATCGTCGCTTTCATCAGAAATATCAGGAGAAAGTTCCATAGGATCCGGCTCTTCTCTTTGTGTTCTCTTGAAAGGCATGAACAAAGATCTATCATCGAATATGGAAGCTCTATGATAATCTACAGTATCGACCATCTTAGATAACAATGGGGAATTTTCCTCATTGATGTTAGGATTCTTCTGCAATTCGCTAGCCATAGAAGAAATTATCTTTTCTAACTTTCCTTTAATAGACTTATCGCTACCCGATAGGTAATTAACCTTCTTTTGAACAGCCTCAGTGTAATCGGCATTGGCCTTGTCTATTTCATCAAAAGATTTATTCAATCTATTGAATACATCGATTACTTTATTCAAATAAGAAATGATTAAATCTGTAGCTTCAGAAACTGAAAGAGAAGAAAAAGTAGAATCCATTCTAGCTTGAGAAGCTAGTTTTGCAACGATTCTCCCATCCCTAAGCCACTTATTCAATATTTCGACAGTAGGTCTAGAATAAAGACCTAAAGAATCATAAGTCTTCATAGGATGATAAATAGAATCTCCTACTTCAAATTTATAATCATCAAAATGCTGTTTCAATACTTCGTTAGGATTGAATACATTAGTCAACTTATGATTAAAAACGATGATCGAGTGATGCAAAAGTGTAACTGATAATTCCAATTCATCAGTATTCTTTACTGCATTAGCCAAGGATCTAAACATATAGTCATCTTCTTTTTCATCTTCAAGTTTCAATTCAGAATACGTTTGATGAACCAAAGGCATATAAGATGAAACATCGCTAGTCAATTCATCCAACAATTCGAGCATCTTGATAGAGTAGGATGGAAGATAGATGTAATCGACACCAGTCTTATAATCCTTGTCTATTTGAAACCAACCACAACGAGATAATTTTCTAACTACGTAAGAGAATTTATCGGCAGATAAAGTGTCTTTAACATCGACTTCTTCTTCGATTTCTCTATCATCGTCCTTATCAGTATCGATAGAAAACAAAGACATGATATCTTGTCCATTTTCTCTCAACGCATCCATATAAGAACTACGAGTGATGGAAGAACGATAAATCTTTAAGCAATGATACAAGGTGACTAAAGCATAAGCATAAACTGCTTTATACTTTCGGGATAAAGGTGCAAAAAATCCATCCGGAAGACGGTCGAAAAGACGTGCATTGTTATTTTCGGTCATTAATTTATCCAAACTAATATCCCCCTTTGTAAATTAAATGAAATCTACGACAAAAACAAGTCATAGTTTCGGGATATTCCATACCTTATTATTATACCTTCTTATAGACCAAAATAATAAAGAAAAACAAGAGGTTTCTATACAAAGAGAAATATAAATCTCTTTATAGTTTCAACTATTCAAAACAAGGGATTCTACTTTATTCTTTTTTGACTTTGTTTTTTCTTCTTCTAGCCAAATACTTGATCAATTCCCATATTCCTACGCAGATCAAAAATATTGCAATAGTGGTCATATATCCGCCAAAATCAATTCCAACATCTCTCCATTGAGCTGATCTATTTGGCGTATAAAATTGAGCCAATTCACTAAAACCCGCAACACAGAATCCAAGAACAGAAGATATTCCCAAGCCAATGAGCATCGTCTTAATCTTATTAGTGGCAAGGAATATAAATACGACTGAGAGGAAGGCAAAAACTGCAAACAACAAATAATGACCGACCAGTTTTCTTAGCTTCTTAGCCAAGGAAGAGAACATCACACTTATATCTCTATCGATAGTCAAATCGATATAAACTGAATATTTCACCAAAGTATCGTCACTTCCCAAAGTGACTTTGAGTGTTGTTTTTCCAATATCCAACAAAGAAATGTTTCCAAATTTATCAACACTGACAATATTATTTGTCTTATTTCCACTTGAATCCATACATTCAAAGCTCAAGTTTTTACATGACACTTTTTCTTTGGTAGTTATTCCTATCTTATAGTTCTTTCCATAGAACAATTTAGCTTCATATCTCTTTCCGTCATCGATAGAATTGAATGTTTCAGCCTTAAATACTTTACTATTTATAGTAAAAGGTGAGACAGTATCGACTACTTGAATTTGTTTAGTCTTTTTCAAAGAAGGATTCGATATAGGCGTTACTGTAATTGTAGATTTACCGACTTTCTTTGCTTTTCCAACTCCATTTTGACTGATAGAAATAACTGAGGAATCAGATGAAGTAAAGCTCACATCTTTGATTGATGAGTTATTATTCATACTGACATCGATATCAAATTCACTTCCCAAAGCAATCTTTGAAAAATCATCCAACCCCTTGTTATCGCCCGGATAATAACCAGCATTATATACGACATCAAAACTATAAATATCGATGAAATTTACATCGATTGTAAAATCAAAGCTTAATAAATCGTTTTGAAGAGAGGTTATTTTAAATGAAGTACTTCCTTTCTTATTTGCAAAAAATATTAATTTGTCATCGTTGCATACAACATTGTCGTTATTTAATGAAATAGAATAGGTTCCGTCATCAAATAAAACCTCATCATTTTTAGTTCCGTCTTTGAATTGCCGATTAAAAGCAAATTCGACATTCAAAGCTTTATAATCGTGATAATCTACACTGATAGTCGAATGGTTAGATAGAAGATTGTGACCTTCATCATAAACTCTCATAGTATTAGGCTTGTCGACTATACTAAAAATCAAATCCTTAGAAATAGAATTATCGAGTTTAGAAACAAATCTAAACTTAACATTTCCAGTTTGATTATTGGTAGTAATGGAGTATTGATTGTTTGAATCGACCAATTTGACTAAATTTTCCCCTTCGATGATTGAAACAGTCCATCCAGAGTATTTAAAACTAACAGGTTCAATTGAAATATTAGAAAAGACATCGTCATAAGTTTGATTTACTAGCAATTCATTTTTATCTGATTCGTTGGAAGAGAAATAACTGCCCAAAGAAATTCCACTGACAGAACCAGTTTGAAAGGTATTTTGATACTGATAAGTGAAAACTATAGCATTGGAAGTATCAAATTTATCTTTATCGACATAAAACTTGATCTGACCACTGACATCAGAATCAGTCTTAGCTTTAAAGGTAAAAGACTTATAAGATTGACTTAGACAAGTTAATCTTGTCGAATCATATTCAATTTTGTAATTATTCAGTAAATATGCTTTGGAATTTATGTTTTTATATGGGATAGAAATAGAAAAAGAGTCTATGGTAACTATGTTGGAATAATGAGAATTGGTGTGAATCGATGGGGTATAAGAGGTCTTCAATTTCGATATGTCTATTTGATCAGAAGTCAATTTTAATTTTTCTATAACATCGACATCAAAAGAATTAGTTTCAATCTTTGATCCATCTTTCTTCAAATAAGACAGTTTCAAATCCTTAAACGAATTAGATTTATTCTCATCTTTAGATGTGATTATGATTTGATTACTTTTAATCGACTTAAAAGAAATTCCAACCACTGATGGAAATTGAATATTGGTCGAATCAAAAGTAGCGTTCGCAGGTGAATATTTAATGCTGACCGATATAGAATCACCCATACTATATAATTCATATTTTGTATTTACCGAAATAGATTCAACTTCAACCGTTTGAACAATTTTATCTTTAACAATAAAAGTTGTTGAATCTTCAAATTTGTTTATTTTAGCATAAATTTTAGCTGTTCCAGATTTCTTAAATTCGACTCTTCCATCAGAGTCAACACTACAGATAGTATCATCGCTAGAGCTAAAGGCAACTGTCGTGTAAGTGACATTACTAGGCTCAATATGAGTTTTTAATGTATATGATTGTCCTACATAGAAAGTTTCATCGCTAGATGGTTTATTAGTAATCTCAATCGATGTTGCTAAAACCGGATCAACAGCAATAGAGAATTTCTTTATTAGATTTGAATTTTTACTAGCTGTGAAAGTCAATTCTAAAGATGGGCTTTCCTTAATGAATGTAATTGAATTATCAGCACCAATTGTAGCAAAGGAACTATCACAGTCAATATTGATTCCTTTAAAAGAAGTATCTTGAGGAATATAAGTAAAATTATAATAAATAGTATCTCCGACATAGAAAGTTGAATTAGACAAATCTAAAATATTAGACTCATTTTTATCCTTATAAAAAGAAACACCGAAATCTTTTATCTCTTTTATTCTTTGACTATCATAATTGTCATTGATTTCATCCTCAAACAATCCGGTGAAATCATTACTTTGTTTAGCACTTTTACTCCCAGGCATCGCACTTTCTACAAATATCAAAACAGCGCAAACAATGTATAAAAGTAAAAATAAATACTGAACAATGTTTTTGAAAACATTGTGTTTTTTCGCTGTTGTCATTATGATTTATCCAATTGTAATATAACTAATCAGACCATCTAGCAAACAAAGAAATCGTATGATTGACTATTGTTAAGTCAGTGAATTGTCCTGAATTGACGTCATCTCTAGATGTATACCATCCTTTGAAAGTATGTCCGTTTTTCTTAATTACAGGAAATTCATCCAAATCGACGTAACTTCCCCCATTGACTCTAATAGGATAAATATTTGTCCCTAGGGCTGTTTCAGTACCATCAGAATTCTTGGCATAAAGAGTTTCACTACCATCAGTCAAAGCGTTGAAATAAACAAAATACTTTTGGCTTTCATTAGAAGAGGAGCCTTTGATTGAGAATATTTCAGACCACGCTCAATTCTCTTTCGTATAAACCCCACCAGTGCTGATGTTCAAATAGAAATCACCATCATTACCAAAGCTTCCTGCAGGTATATCGCTTCCGTATCTCCAAGTAGAGCCATCTTTTCCATCTTTAGTCTTTTGAATAAAGAAATAACTCCAAGCACCACTCTCATAATTGACTTTAAAAATCCAATCATTCTTATGAGAATTGTTGATCATTTCCAATTCTTCATTATCAGCATTATCGACTGTTACCATATCGATACTAGAAATTGAATCACCTTGATCACCTTTTTTAATAGTAACAACTTTACTGGTATCATTTGTCAATTTAATTGTCACTACAGTGTCGCCAGAATCATCGATATTAGTTTCAATATCGGCGATTCCAACACCATCAATTCCGTCTTTTCCACCAGGAATTGTAAATTTGTCTGAACTATCATCAGTATAAGTAATAGTTACATTCAAATCATTGCTACCTTCAACTTGATTTATGACTACATCGGATATTCCTTTTCCGTCTTTTGGACCGGGAATTGTCACTATAGTATCATCAATGCTTGAATCAGTATAATGAATTGTCAATGTAGTGGATTTATCCTCATTTTCAACTGCATCGACTGAGGCGATTCCAACACCTTCCTTTCCCGAGATTCCAGCTGGGATAGTAAACTTGGTCGGAGTAGCTTCTTCATCAGTATAAGTGATAGTAACGATGACATTTCCGTTCTCATCACTATCATGAGTGACAGACTTGATTTGCAAAGCTTGATCAGTATTGAAAAAAGAACACGAAGCTAACGGCATCAATCCAATAGACATAGAAGCACATAACACAGCGATTAATCTTTTCATTTTCATATACCTTTACCTCCTGAGGACGTCCGATGGACTTTGATCAAATAGATACGGCTTTTCTCCTTCATTCAAATTCAACTTACCATTCGAATAGAAGTAGAACGGATGTGAGCCTGTGACACAAAGAACAGCTCTAGCTAACGCTGCGGCTATAGAATTAGTATATCCGCCACTGAAATAAGACTTTAGCATATCTAGTGTCTCTTTCTTAGAAAAGATCATATTCGAATCAGAGGATTCAATCTCAACATCCGAACTATTCAATCCTCCACCATAGAAGACGACAGCAGTATTCAAATAGTTCTTATCATTTATTTTATACAAATATCCGTTGGATTCAGCTAATTTTTTTAATACATCCTTAACTTTGAAGAAATCATCTATGGACATTCCTTCATAGTCCTTTCCAAGACTTGCCAACAACAACGATAGTTGCTCATAAATCAATGCTGAAGTCATAATATCATCTATGTCCTTCCAATCATAGAACAAGCTATTTCCAGTAATATTTAATTTGATGGGATAGCTAGTTCCACCGATTTGATCATATTTACAAGTCATTCCCATGCTTCCTAATAGTCCAATGATAGAAGTAGGAGAGCCGTTATACATCATAGGTCCATTGAAGGATGTCTCGACACCTATTGAGAATACACCTGAATTTGCAAATGATGTATCCTTGACATTTATTACAGCATCGTATTTCTTAGAACCGTTAGAATCAATTATATTCTCATCATTATCTAATCCATTTTGGATACTTTCAAATGTCTTTCCTGATGATTGAGAAGACTGACTCAATCCATCCATCAAAATCGATTGAACCATATTATCCATATTGAATCCATCATTAGCATCACCTTGGCTGTCGTAATAACTAGTGAATTGACTAGTCTTTGTACTTCCATCTGGCATCACAATAGAAGCTTCTTTGTTTTTATCTACTTTATTTTCTAAATTACTTCCCACCAGTAGCAAGAATTCACCCGAGTCTTTCAAAATAGAATTATCTATTGTCAATCCATCAGTGGAAAATGCACGTATTATATTCTTACCATTGGACAAAACACTATTTTGAACAGTGTTATTTTTTCCGTTCACCTCTAGTACTGTACCAGTATAAAAGTAATTGTACATTTCATTTTGTGCATCTGAATTTTGGATTCTTATATTATCTAAAGTGATATTGTCTCCATCCAACAATAATCCGACATTGTCTTGAGCATAAGCTTCAACAAAAGGATTTGTCGATATATCACCTATTCCTATATAAGGAAGAGGTCCATGGAAATAATCCTTATTAGCATCAGGAACAATAATTCCATTTCTATTCTTATCAGGAGTTCCATTTCTAGGGAAAGCGAGATTATTCAAATTGATGGTAAATCCATTCCCATAAAAATCTTTTTGCGCTCTTATTCCAGCAATTAATTTCTTTGAAATAGGTTCACTCAAAGCATCTTTATTAGTCGCATTAAATTCATCGATATAAGTTGTGTGATATGTGGATTCAAATTCATAGTATTCATTCGAGAAAGAAAATGAATCAGTGTCAAAGCTATAATTTCCAAATAGTTTGTCAGTCTTAGCATCTGATTTAAGTTCGTTTTTATATAAAATCTTTTTTTCATTGCTAGGGTCCACTCCACTAGCAACATATACATCTGCTAAAGATCCTAGCGATGTCTGCATGACAACTGGATGACCAGTCGAAGATTTGTTGGTGCACATCAACAAATCGTTATAGTTATAAACATTGACACCATCTTTGACTATATTGAATCTATAAGTATTTGAAACATTATCATCTAAAGAACTGACAAATGTTATGAACGCATCTCCATACCCATTAAAGGAAATCTCCTTGGAGCCATCATCGAAAGATATATTGTCCGATTTCGATAAAACCCTATAGGAACTATGTTCATCAGTATCTATGACGCATTGAATATCGAGCTTAATCTTTGAAGCGACTGTATGTAATCCATCATATTCCAATGAAGAATAAGAGGGATCGTATTGACCAAAATCCAAGTATGATTTAGAACTTTGTCCACTTACATTTCCTTTATAATTGACGATGATCACACCTTTATCATAACAATATGCGTGGAAAGTTTTAGAAACAGTCTTCTTCTCGTTAGAACAAGTCACATCTATCTCGCCCTCATTATTGACTTTAAGATTGAAATTATCATCATTTTGCACAATCTCTGCCACATCATCCGAGGATGAATTAGATAAAAACCAAATTAAATCATTACCATCAGCTAAAATATTATTAGGATTGCTGACAGGAGTAGCTTCTAACTTATATGTGTTATTAGTTTTAAACCCCTCATTTTGCCTATAATTCCAAGATATATCTGAAATATCTACTGCAACAGCACGAGTCAAAATTGTCACTGTCACAAAAGAGAGAATACCCAAGAGAAATGGAATGATAAGAAGGATGACTAAAGTTTTTCTTTTCATATGTTTCTAACCTCCATCTTTTTAAAATAGGTAGAACTTTTCTTTAAGAAGAAAACCACGACAAGAATAGATAAAATAAAAGTCAAACCTAAATCAAAATACAATATTCCAACTCCTTTCATAATCGTGAAATCAAATCCGATATCAACCAACACCAACAACATCGGATAAACTATTACACTATATGAAAACAAAGTAGAGAATTTCTTCTTCACCGCGCCTAAATCATGCATATCCATGATGACACCGCCAAAATTCATTATAACTAATAGCAACAATCCTATAAACAAGAAGAAAAAGAATGACGATAAGGTTATGTTATCGGTCAAATAACAAGCCAGGACAGTTACAAAATATGAAATAGAAGTCAAAGATAAAGGAATTAATACTTTAGTCAGTGTGATCAATTTATCATTGATTGGCAACAACTTCACATTCATCAAATTCTGACCTTCCACAGAAAAAGAAGACGATCCACTTGAATGAATGACTAAAACAAACTCTAAGAGCAATAACATTTGTATCAAAGTCATCATGTCTGGAACGAACATCAATAAGACTCTAAGATTCTTTTGGAGAATTGTGTTTATAGAAGATAAGACAGCAAAGGATAAGAAAGGCAGCATTATCAACAAAGCAGTATAAGAAAATGTGTTTCCACTATTTCTAAAGATAAGCATCAATTCTTTCTTAATAAGACCTTTCTTCATATCGCCTATAGACTTGTATTTTCCACCAGTTTTATTCTTATTGTGATCATCTCTTTGATTTATAATCGTATAAAAAGTAACAGACAAGAAATATCCGATTACCAAAAACAAGAGAAGAAGACCTAAAGAGATCAATACACAAGAAAGAATATTCTTAAATTTTATAATGGGAGAAAGAATAGAATAAACAGGAAGAAGGAAAGGACACATACCATCTATGGCTTTAATGAACATAGAGGAGAATATATCCTTAAAAGAATAGTTATCTAACACTTTGAGAAAGAGGTTTAAACAAACTTGATATAAATAACAAAGACCTACGACTATCAAACTAGCACAAATAAACTGGAGCCATTCTTTATTTTGAAGAAACTTATATATAACTTGTACCAGTACGACTAAAGTAAATATCACACCGATTGAAAATAAGGAAATAATGAATGGATATAAAATACAAAAGACGTAATAATAAGGGATAAACTGCCTAAGAGCTCCATAAGTGACAAGGATAGGAAAAGACATTATAAAAGACTCTATCACTTGATATAAATAGACATAAATCATCTTAGCTATGATTTTACTATCAGTACTTATGCATAAAGGAGCAAGAATCATAGAATCTTTCTTGTCGAACATTACTTTTCTAGCTCTGACTAATCCTTCTATTATTCCTAGAATAAACGTAATAAAAATAGAAAAGACTAAAAAATCAAAACTAGAGTCAGAGGAATAAGCGCTAATCTTTGTATCTAATGAGTAAGTCAAATAAGAAATTAGAGCAATCAAAAGACAAGCTGCTATAGCTTTTAACAATATAGCTATCAAAGTGGATTTATTGCCACTTCTAGCCTTAGCCAATTTAAATTCCTTATTGACTAACTCAATAATCATTTTTTATCTCCTTTATATATGGAGAAGAACAAATTCCTCATATCCGTCTTCAAATAAGGATTACGAGATGTTAAATCAAAGGTAGTTTGAATAACACCGTTATTCAAAAGACACGCCTTTGTAGCCACATCAAAGATGAAATCTATGCTATGTGAAACTATTAGAATTCCTTTCTTAGCTCTCTTAAAGTCATTTATGACATCGACCAAAGTCTTATAGACCATAATATCCAATCCGACTGTAGGCTCATCCAACACCCAAAGATCTGGGTTATGGATGATAGAAGCCATCAATGCCACTTTTTGTTTCATACCATGAGAATACTCACTGATACGTCTCTTCATATCAGATTCAGGCATATCAAATTTGATCAGCAACGCCTGATAATTCCTATGGAATACCTCATCGATCATCTGATAAGATGAGCCGATGAATTTCAAATATTCCTCACCTGTCATCATCTCATAGAGGATAGGTTCAGATGGAACATATCCTAAATTCAATTTAAAATTAATTGGATCTTTATCCAAATCCAATCCATCCAATTTAACGATTCCGTCATTCTTTGTTTTCAAACCGACAATACAATCCAAAGTAGTTGATTTACCAATACCATTCTTACCAAAAAGGCAATAGCATTCACCTGGATTAACTATGAATGACAATTCATTTACAACAACACGTTTACCATAGGATTTAACCAATTTTTCGACTTGAAGAATCGGTTCTATTTCAACTGGATTTTTTTCATTCTTTTCCTCTTCCATAGATCAATCCTCCTTTCTTAAAATACTCTTTATCCAGAGATTAAATGAGTCATCTTCATTTTTAAAATAAGACATACTGGAATCACAATTCAAGCAATGAGCCTTAGTTCCAAAATTATAAACATTCCTACTTCCACATACAGGGCAGACTTCGAATATGTTCTTCACTTTAAAGACAAGTCCTAAACTTTTTATTAGATTCATAAGACTAGTTTGATCGTTCTTATAATATGAAGATACAAGAATCTTATTGTAATAATTAGATTTGTTAGAAGCAGTTATAAAAATAGAATTATCAAATATCTTCTCATCATTCTTCTTTTTAGTTCTAATAGGCTTTAATGATTTTCTATCAACTTTTCTAATCATGTGGATTATAGAACTACTCTGCTCACCTTTGTAATCTAAATCAATAATCAACGATAGATCAGCTCCTTCTTTCAATGAGTAAGTCATCTGATCTTTCACAAATACGATAGGATTAAATTCTATAAAGCCATCCTTATTCATTTTGAATATTTGTCCATCTAGATCAACACCACATGTGTCCAACAAGTTCAACAGCCTCAAGACAATAAAGTTGAAATAACTTTTATCCATACAATCAGAAGGATAGTTTTGATTCAAATAATTATCTAAATAAAATTTATAACAGTAAGAATAAAGAGGGTTATGAATCAAGACATTTGTAGGAATTATGTCTTTCTTAATTTTATAAGAAGAAACAGATTTATAAAATTTGCTAGATTTAATAAACTTAATATATTTCTTGGCCTTGCCTAGTTTTTCAGTGAAGTCCGGTCTCTTGTCAGGAATATCATAGAATTCTCTATCGATAGGTCCTTTAAATAAAGGTAATTCATTTAAGAATGAATGAGATGAATAAGTTAAAGAAGGCATTTCATAAGATTCAGCCAGCGAAGAGAAATAATCTTCTTCCATTAAAGAGAAATCATCGATGTCTTCGCTCAGTAAATCTACTAGTAGACAAATAAACTTGTTTTCATACATAATGACAGAATCTATAGATTCACTAGTATGAACAAATTCAGGGATTTTTTCACCATTTTTTTCTTTCCAAAGAGAAATATCTCTCATCGTATCGATAAAACCTTTTTGGTCTAAGCTTGATACTAAATCACTTCTCTTCACCAATCTTTCACTATCAGTTTTAAAGACAGGCTTTCTAACGATGGATAAGATTCTTTCCAAAACCTTTGTTAAAGAATCTATTTTATCTAAGGCATCTTTGAAATTTAATTCTTCATCAGAAGGCAATACATACTGCTTATTCTTTATTAAATCCTTGAGATTCTTAAAATTTGTAGGCTTTGAAAACACGCTCCAAGTCCTGGAGTAGAACGATCTCAGTACACCAACATTTTTTTTAGTTTTCAAGTCCATATAGCAAAGATTAAAGCTTTCTCATAAATTTCTTAACTTCACTTCTAGTTAGCATAAAGGAATTGACGCCATAAGTATCGTCGATCAAAGACAACAATGAACTCAATCCTTCCTTGACATAATCTTCAAATCTTCCATCCAATTTAGAAATAACTTTTCTAGAGAACAAGAAATCCAAAGCTTCTTCCTTAGTTCCTCCGAGAGCGACAAATACAGGAACAAAGTTATCGATTTGATTTAAAATACGGTTACCAAATGTGATATCGAATGTATCATTTACGAAGTCAGTGATAGTAGAGAATTTTTTATAATCATCTTCACTCATCCTATTCTCCACGGTAGATTTAGCAGCATCAAACTTTTTGTTTAAATCATCGTAGGAAATCATAATAGGATCAGAATCACCATCGACAACAAAAGGCTCATTTCTTCCATCGAAAGAAATAGTAATAGCACGGTCATAAACCTTATCAGTAATTGTGTAGGTTGAATCATCTTTATTTGCAGTTCCGATAAACCATGTATTTTCTGGAATATGTAATTCACCATTTATCAAATGCTCAGGTGCTTCAAACCCATAAGGCAATTGCATAATATGCAAAATCCACTTATCCTTTGGATATTCCAAAATAGAAAGAAAATCAGCAAAATAATATTCGACACGAGCAATATTGATTTCATCCAAAACCATAATGTTAACATGATTCGATTGATAGGTCATTTTATATAGTCTTTGAATAAAAGGTGTTTCGTTATAACGCTTGGAGAAATCGTTATAGTAACCTAACAATGAAGTTCTATCACGCCATGAAGCCTGAACCGGAGCAAAGAATGAATCTTATCCGATAAATGTAGAGAAATAACGAGCTATTGATGATTTTCCTGTTCCTGACAATCCTTCCAAAATAATCAATCTAGAAACAGAAAGACCAGCTAGGAACGAACGAATCGTTCTTATGTCAAAATATAATCCTTCTTGTTTAGCTAAATAATTTCTAAATCTATCTGCCATATCCTTCAAAGAAATGCCGTTTTCAGGAATATTTTGAGCGGAAATTGTATCCATCGACTCCTTATCTATTGAGCATAATCCAGGAAAAACATATTCTTTGGTTCCAAGAGACACTTCATTTGTAGAGCCATTAGCCCCAGCATTGTTAGAAGAAACACAATTTGTATTTATTTTAGGAAGATCAACACCAAGAATATCAGACAATTCTCCTTGTTCTTCTCTCTTCTTTTCGACTTCTTCGTCTCTTTGTTCTTCGAAATCATCATATTCTTCGGTTTTAAAGAATCTATAAGGCTTATCGATATTTCTAAAGTTGATGAAAATAGCACATATTGAAAAAATAAACGCTGCAACAAAGATTCCAATTATCAATGTGAACAATAACACTTCACCTAAAAACTTGAAACTAAGCGTTAGGTTGGTAGCAAAAGTGACTGAATCAGTTCCAATAGGAAGTTGACAAACAAGTGATATTCCAAGCCATAATGCAGCACAAAGCAAACCGGTTACTATATATGTAATCACCCATTTTCTTGTGTGAATTTTATTGTCATAGAATTTTGCCATTCTCATTTCAAATATGAATGCTGCAGCAAAAATAAATGCATATATAGCAAACAAATAAATCATAATCCATGCATTGAATGCTGCATTTATCATGTTATTCGATCCAAACAATGATTCACCCATCATATGTATGGGATTCTTTGAACTGAATATTGAATTCTTAGCATCCAAGCATCCAGCAATACAAACAAACAATAAACAATAAAGGAAAACTATTGATATTGCTATCCAATTTTTTCTTGTAATATGAACTTTTTTCATGTTTTATATTCTCCTATCTTTAGACAAACTTACAAACACTAGCGATTTATTTAGAATTATAATCAAACCTAAGAACCATCACTAGAAACCTCAGATTTAGATTTATCTTCACCCATATCAGTCTCATCATCAACTTTCTTTTTTTCGATAAGCTTGTCATTTGCAAATAAATACGATTCACCTTTGAACACAAGTTTTTCATAAGATGTCTGTTCGACATCTTCACTGCTGTCATACTCCGCTGAAAATGGTAATGTGTTTAATAAGAAATCAGTTCTTTTAGAAATGGATTTTTGATATTTATCGCTATAGTATTCATACATACCAAAACAATATAAGACACAGAAAATAGTAATAATTCCCGAATTGCTTTGAAGGAACACTATGAACGCTCCAACCCCTTGAATTCTAAAGTTTGTGTAATAACCTACAATGCGATCATAAGAAAGCGATTCTTTATATTGAGATCCGACATCAGAAGCATTATTAGAGTCACCTTGAGTTATGAATGTTTTGGTGCCATCATTTTCTTTAATTTCGATAACGCGGTGAACAATCACAATATTTTCATCGTTTCTATAAGCTACAACATCATAGAGCTTCACTTGATCAACATCTTTGTACTTTTGAATTTGAATAATGTCATACGTGTTGAATTGATTATTCAAATTATTAGTTTTCAAATACGTATTCGCTTCATTTTGTTGACTCATAGATCCAGAACCTATGACCACCATCGCCTTATCCCCAATCATAGTCACACCAGATGTAAATCTGTTAACCAAGGAATAAACGAAGAAAGCAGCAACAACTCCAAGAATCAAATAGGAAATAACCTTTCCGACAATTCTCATTGCTTTTCTTCTCTTGCTTTTTTCAAGTTTGGTTTCTTCAATTACATTGTCTAAGAGATACAAATCATCTTCGCCATTCTCTATGGTATGAATTTGAGATAAAAAATAATGTCTAAATAAAAATGTAAAAACCAATGAAAATGATAGAAGACAAACTATAGTTACAATCAAAGAAATAATTTCTAGTGTTTGCATTTATATATCCCTAAATGACGATTTATTTTAACATAATGGAAATATATATAAATAGGTTATTACTTATTCCTTATTAATGTATGGGATTTAAAATACTCATTGATATAATTTTATTCAATAAGAATTAAAATTATGAGGGTGATAATAGATTCTTGAAAATAGTGATATGATTTCAAATATGAATAAATATCAGATAAGCAAAAGCCCTACTTTAGAGAGATTGAATTTAGGAAACTAAATAGAAGGGTTGAAGAATAAAGAAAGTGGACAAAGAATTTGGGAAATTGATTTTTTACGTGGCTTTTTCTTCTTCGGAGTTATTCTCTATCATTTTGCTTGGGACTTTACTTTCTTTCCAACTCTTTTCTCCAACTGGTACGAGATGTCTTCAATTTATGTCGGCCTAAATAGCTTGTCTAGAATTTGTAACGAAATTCTAAGAAAAGACTATATGATATATTTTGTAAATTTCTTTTCTGGTGGGTTCTTATTTATAACTGGTGTATCGTGTTCTTTGTCACATTCCAATTTATTAAGGTCTATAAAAATTTCATTAGTTGCTTTATTAATTACTTTAGTAACATATCTAGGTTCAATTACAACAGGTGATGATATGACAATCATATTCGGCATCCTACATTGTATGGGTCTATCATTATTAATTTATTCCATATTTGAACTGATATGCAAATACATAAAAATCAAGATATCACCTTGGGTTCTATTAATAATTGGACTGGGAATGACTGGATATGGAATGTATATAGAATATGCAACAGTTTATAGAGTCTATTCGACCGCTATGTTAACCCCATCAATTTTTATGAAAGTAGTAGTGGGATTTGCCTATACATACAACGATGACTTCGGTCTTTTACCGAATATGGGGAAAATATTAGTCGGTATTGCAATTGGAAAATGGCTATATGATGGTAAGAGAGGCAAAAAATCCGTCTTACCAAAGTTAGATGGAAAATGGAATAAACCTGTTTGCTTAATTGGAAGACATACATTCTTAGTCTATATTATTCATCAACCTATAATTTGGATTGTTGTGATTTCGATTTTATTTGCACTCGGTTATAGAATAAGTATTTGATAAATAAGATACAATCTAGATACTATCTATATATAATAAATGAAATTTTTCGAACGAAGAGGAAAAAGGTATGGCATTTGAAAACACTGTATGGGGAAGAATCGCACTAATTAGTACGCGTCATCACGGAGTAGCTTTGAGATTTAGAGGAAAAGAGTTTTCCTATGATTATTTGAAAGATCAAGTTGATAAATATGCATCTCGTCTCTATAACCTAGGTATAAGAAAGGATGATGTAGTTTGCATTGCTGCTCCTAATATTCCAAGCTCAATCTTTGCAATGTATGCTGTGAATAGTATTGGTGCAATAAATTTTATAGTTCATCCTTTAATCCCTGCTAAAGCTTTGGAAGAAGATTTAAAAAAGACCAAAGCAAAATTATTACTTGTATTAGACCAACGATACTCAATTTACAAAGGTATTAAACAATGCCCTATTTATACAATAAGTCCAAAGAATGAATTAAGTCCAATCGAAGATTTCTTCTATCCAATAGCCTATGCATCAAAACTAAAAGGAAGCAAAGGCCATGATTTAACCTCAGTTCCTTTCACAAAAGAGCCAATCGAAAGGAACACTGATGAATATAAACCCTCTTTCTATTTACAAAGTGGTGGAACAACAGGAAAAAATAAAATCGTCGTATTAAATGATAGAGCAGTAAACTATCAAGGAGAAAATGTAGCTTGGATCTTAGGTGATCAATATAGGTATTGCAAAGGATCTGGAATGCTTGGGTTCTTGCCTATGTTCCATGGCTTTGGTTTAGCAATGGGTGTTCATGCACCTTTGACCAACTATGCAACCTCAGACTTAATGGCTACATATAATGAGAAAGAAATAGGAAAGCTTATTAAGGCTAGAAAACTTCGATATTTAATAGTAGTTCCTTATTTAGCTAAAAGAATGCTAAAAGGAAAAGCATTAAATAATCCTAGTGTCTCAAATCTAACCCATGCGTTCATCGGTGCAGATAAGACTAATCCGACAGTATTTACTGAATTTGATTCCATCATGGAAAAGAACAATTCAAAATGTAGATTATTGGAAGGTTATGGTTTAACTGAAACAGTCACAGTGGTTGTAGTAAATAGAACTTTTGATAGAAAACCCGGCTCCGTCGGTAAGCCATTCCCAGATGTCAAACTTAAAGTGATTGACGAAAATGGTAACACATTAAGCACAAATCAAAGCGGTCAAATTTGTATTTCAGCCCCTTGCTTAGCATTAGGTTATTTAAACGACAAAGAAGCAACTGATAAAACCTTTGTAACTGATGAAAATGGAATTAGATGGGTTTTAACAGGCGACGAAGGTTATATCGATGAGGATGGATTCTTATTCATCAAAGGAAGAATAAAAGATATGTTCAAAATCGCTGGATTCAATATATTCCCAGCCGATATAGAAGACATGACCAATAAGATTGAAGGTGTTGAAAATTGTGCTGCTGTATATATAGATAACCCCAATCATCCATATGTACACTTGTTCATAAAGTCAGATTCTAAAAATATTGACACCGGTGAATTAGTAAAAAGAGTAAGAAAAATTTTGTCTGATGAATTGATCAAATACGCAGTTCCTGAAAAGATAACAGTCATCGACAATTTGCCTCTTACAAATGTAGGAAAAATCGATAAGAAAAAATTAATTGAACTAGACTAAAAAACACCATCGGTTAAACCCTTTGGTGTTTTTTTTCTTTCATCGATCAATTGTTATTTTATTTCTATGGTCACGTTGAGACACTCATCAAATACGTCCATTATTCCATGATTGTCTATAGACTTGTCCTTTATAAAATCATCCAAGAAATCAAATCTTTTATATTCTTTTCCGTCCATCATCAATACGATATCGTCTTGATCGACATCAGAATATAAGAATTTAATACTATACAAATGATTTTTATAATTGAATGTAATCTGATGGCCAAAAGAAATAAAGATCGGTAAGAATTCTTTAATTTCTTTCCCATCTTTATAGGCTAAAGTCTTAGCTAAAAAATTAGGATTGACTTCAAACTTATCATCATTTCTTGGTGAAAACCATTCAAAATGAGGATAGACACTTTTCCAATAAGATAGACCAAATCTGAGCATTATCGTCTGAGTCATGTGACTAGCACCGAATAACCATGAAGCTGCATAATTATATCCGTCATTATTTGCAGCTGAGCTCTTCTCAAATTCCTTAAAGAAATAAGTTCTATATCCATCCATGAAATGATAAAGCCATGGATTCATTATCTCTTTTCCATGATCATCCAAAATAGGCTTAAAAGTAGTTACAAGCTCATCAAGATATCTATCAGGTTTATATAACATTGAAAACATCTTAAAAGTCCAGTAAAGAAGATAATAAGCTGTAGAAGATTCTTTATCCAAACATCTGTTGATATAGTCAGACTTATCGATTATTAAATCATTAAGCTCCGGATAAGAGATCGATTCATCTTTTATAAATTTAACAACAGTCGAATAGCCAAACTCCGATTCGACTATATCTTTCCCAGTCGACAAAAACAAATCATGAATTAGCTTATCATTAGCTGCTTTAGATCCATCAGGAGAAGCAACCTTCATATCTTTTAAAACATTGCTAAATTTGGAATCATTTTTTGATTCCAATATATCTAATATAACTTGATATATGTTTCTATAATCCATAGCTATTATTTAGAAGAAGATTCTTGTTTTCTCTTCTCCTCTTCTTCTAAGCGTCCTTGCTCTTTGAATTTTTCGACCAATTGATTTCTTTCCTCACGCATTTCTTGAATCTTAGCTTTTTGCTCTTTAGTCAATTTAGGTTTAGAATTTTTAGGTTGAAGAGGATGAGTCTTTCTCCACTCTTTAATACGAGGCTTTTCTTCCTTCTTTTGTGCTTTACGCTCCTTCAAATAAGCCTTGTACCAAGCCTTGGATTCTTTCTTATAAATCTTGACATTCTCAGGTCTATTCCAATATTCCTCTAATTTAGGTTGCTCTTCTCTTTGACGAGAAACTTCTTCATCGACTCTCGATTGAACTAATTGAGCTATTTGAAGAGGTTTCAAGTCTTTATACTCGTCATAAAAAATAGGCTTCAAATACGATATCTGAATTGGATATACTTTTTTATCCTTAGATTTGAAATCTAACAAGGTATATGTTCCAAAAAGGGCGATTGGAACAATCGGAGCTTTGGATGTTTGAGCGACTCTAAAAGCACCTGAGTGAAATTCACTCAATGTATGATGAACAACATCTGGAGTCCTAGTCCCTTCAGGCCAAATGAAATAAGACATATCTGGATTAGCAACTAATTTTTTTCCAATACTATTTATCGTTCTCAATTCTGAAAGAGGAAAACCTCTATTAATGTAATCACCACTGACAGATCTCAATACACCATCTATGACTGGCATTCTAGAAACATCGAGTTTAGCTAAAAGTCCTGCTGGTTTCTTATTTACCATCAACATAGAAACACAATCCCAATCTGATTGATGATTTGGGCAGAACAATACTCTTCCTTCAGGTAAATTCTCTTCACCCTTGATAATGTATTTAATTCTAAATGGTTTATAAAGTGAAAGGGCAGCTTCCCTACATAAATTGTATCTGACGTCCAAAGGTGCCTTCTCCGGATGGTTTGCATAAGAATAAATCTTAGGACTTTTTGTTGCTACTCTAAATATAAACGGCCAAACAAGTCTCATTACACTAGGCATATTTCAATCCTCCTTTTGCTCAATCTTTTTGCTGATAACAAATATTAAATGAAATAGCAGGAACTATAAGAAGCTGTGAATAAAAATCACATCCAGATGGAATTTTACCTTTTCCATTGAAGATTATCTTTACATATTTACTGAAATTATATGAGAAAGTTTCCTTGGATGGGTTGATGATGATGTGATAAGCCTCACCATCATCAAAATTATAAGTAACCTTCAAAGCACCATGTCCGATATTTTCAAAGCATATATGCTTGACGATATCTTCACGTTCTAAGAAGCTAATAGGAAGTTGCTTTTTCAATTCCAGGGCTTCTCTTAAGAACTTAATCATGTCACGATTTTGACTTGCTAAATCATAGTTGAAGCCGTTCAATTCATCTCCTGCATTATATGTATTGCCATATCCTCTTTTAGTTCCACCAAATTCTTGTCCCATATGGAAGAATGGAATTCCTTGAGCGAATACAGTACATGCGTTTATCAAATTAATGCGTTTCTTTTTCTCATCTGGCAATTCATTTTTGCAGACATATTCAATCTTGTCGAACAAAGTTTCATTGTCGTGACATTCGACAAAGTTAATAGATTGAGAAGTCTTTACAAACATCGGTCTTCTACCCATATCCATAACACTTCCAGCAAACGCGTATTTAAAATCCTCAATCTTTCCTAAATCTCCATCCAAATATCCACAAGAGCCAATGGAATCACCCATTCCTCCTTTCGAAGCTTCTCTAAAGAATCCGTTGAAGAATCCGATGTCAGGTAATGATAATCCGTTACCGTCACAAGTCTTTTCTTGATAAGGCAATGCTGTAGGCATATCCCATCCTTCTCCATAAAAAACTAAATCAGGATAGTCTTTCTTCAAACTCTCATAAGCTTCTTTCACCGTTGTCGAGTCGATGATTCCCATCAAATCGAATCTGAAGCCATCAGCCCCGAAAAATTCAATTGCATGACGTAAAGAATCTTTGATAAGTCTTCTACACATATAATGTCTAGATTCCAAATCATTTCCACAGAAGCTTCCATTAGATAAAGAACCATCTTTATTCTTTCTAAAGTAATATCCAGGAGCAAGAATATCTAAAGAGTTTGTATTTTTGTTGAATACGTGGTTATAGACTACATCAAATACAGCTCTCAATCCATTCTTATGGAATCCAGCAACCATATCTCTCAATTCGAACAGTCTCTTATAAGGATCATTAGGTTCTGTTGAATACGATCCTTCAGGAGTGAAGTAATTAACTGGATCATAACCCCAGTTATAAGTCTTGAAAGGATCATCGTCGTCGATAGTTTGGAAATCCAAAACAGGTAACAATTGAATATGAGTTACACCCAATGATTTCAAATAATCCAATCCAATTGGGAATCCGTCTTCAGTCTTTAAACCTTCTTTAGTCAAAGCTAGATAAGTTCCTTTGTTTTGGATATCAGTCAATGAAGTCATATCTCTGACATCTACTTCATAAACGGACATCTTAGTCAAATCCAAAGGACTAAGATTTTCTTTATTCAAAGGACGGGATAATACTTTTTCTGGATTGATGACAAAAGAATAACGGGAATTGGATGACAATCCAAAGGAATAAGGGTCAGTAGAAGTAAAGAACTTACCTCCATTGCAACCTGCATATAAATAACTAGCACCATCCAAGTCACCTTTGATGGTGACTTTATAAACACCACATTCCATTCTTTCCATCGGAACAGATAGGACTGAATCTTGACCTACGGGTTTATAATGAACGAACATGGTAGTAGCAAAAGGAGCAAACACATAGAAGGATGTCTCTTCTTTTGAATATACAGCACCTAAAGGACCATCATATCTGTATTTCTTATCAAAGTCATCATAATCACCCAATACTGAAATATCTAATTTAATGACATTGTTCAATATATCAAGAATACTATAATCGCTATCGACATTGAAATCATAATGAACAGGAAGCATATACATATAGTGATCGCCTTGATCAGCTACAGAGATAGGCTTCAAAGTCAAAACAGGCTTATAGCGATCATAGAGTCTAAGATAAGGATCCTTACCATTAGGCCATAATCCTTTTTTTACCCAAAGTTGAATAGCATCTTTTGATATAAGTTTTGCATAGAAATCCATAATAAATATCTCCCTTATAAAATCAATCATCGAGTAGAACTATCGCACTAGCAATAAAATCATGAGTCAATGAAACTTGTCCTACTTCAACTCCATCGACATATAGATGTGGTCTTCCAGTCGTATCATCCAATATCTCAATTCTGCTATATTTTATATCTTTTTTCCCACTAGCTTTAACAAAAGCTTCTTTTGCAGCAAATCTCGAAGCTAAATAATCATCTTTTCTATCTTGACTGACAAACTTCTGATAAACTTCGTACTCTTTTTTTGACAAATAAGTTTTTGGAAAGGCAGGATTCAAGTCCTTCATTCTTGAAATGAGAACATTGTCAATTCCAATTTTCATCATCACTTCTTGCCTTTCAACAAGACATAGGCTCTAGGAAAGCTGCATACTTCCTTTACAAAATTACAGGCATCATTCTTTTTGAAGGCTAAAGCTCTGTTGACCAAAGCAGGCCATGCGAAATGATTCAAATATCCATCGATTAAATTAGTCAAATAGTCCTCGCTATCACCGACATCTTCGATACTGGACCCTAAGAAAGAAAGCTGCATGGATCTAAATGGTGAAGTCATCGATTTATAAGCCTTAGGCAAATCCAAGAAATGTTTCTCCAAAGCATTCTTAAGCTTATCAGGTGAATTAGTTTCGAAGAATGCAGTCATATATGTATCTTCTCCAGCTTCTTCTAAATAATGACCATTGTTGAAAATAATCAATCCATCATCTCTCATCTTTGCTATCGATTCATGGACTGAGGAGAAAACCATATCTCCAGCCATTTCATAGAAAGCGAATAGATCATCCCCAAATTTTTCATATAGTTCTTGTCTACGAGGAAATTTGATTCCCACACCCAAATAAGTCTGACCATCTGAAGAATTGATTTCAGTATATGGCTCAGCAACCTTGTCATATTTCTCATCGTTTTGATATTTCTTAACAGGTAATTTCTTAAATGATGGTAATCCAGCCTTATTCAACAATTTAACAACTTCTTGAGGATCGAAATCACCGACGGCAAAGAAAGTTAAATTCTCGACAGAATAGTATTGTTCATAAAACTTCTTTACAGAAGACAAATGGATGGATTGAAGAGATTTCTCTGTTCCAATGATTTCTTCTTTCAAAGGAGAAGAGAAATAAAGTGATTTGACCATTTGTCTATCGAAAACATAACTAGGGTCATCACGTCCAGATGCTAATTCACCTAAAACAATAGGCTTTTCTGCTTCTAGTTTTTCATTTGTTTGATAAAAATACTTGAACATAGAAAACAAAGTGTTCAATGGTTCTTCATAGCCTTGAGATGTAGCAAAATAGAAGAATGTACAAGATTGAGTCGTATAGGCGTTAGCGAAAGCACCTTGAGTCGAGAACTTCTTCAAAGTATCTCCCTGTGCGGTTTCAAACAATCTATGTTCCAAAAGATGTGCGATGCCAGCAGGAATCTTTGTTCCTCCTATTTCTACCTCATCCATGAGACCGCCTTTAGGAATCAATATTCCAAAATATTTAATATTGCTAGCTTTTGAAGGAGCTAAAACATAAGACAATCCATCCTTTGTTTTTCCTTCATATAAAGAAACCTTAAGTCTTCTAAAATAATACTTATCCATTTCAGTTCTCCTTAGAAGGATTGATAGTGAAGCTTCCAACCTTCTTCAATGACTTTATAGCATCTTTGACATCATCCAATGTAATACTGTCATATAATTTCATCAATTCATCTGCAGTCGAGGGAGACTGATTCAAAACTGATTTATTCAAAGCCAAAGCATAAGTAGTAGGTTCTCCAAACATATCGTCGATACTCGTCTTTATAGCTTTCTTTATATCATCAAGTCGCTCTTGAGTTATAGATTCAGCACAAGTGGATAAAAGCTGATCAGTAGTCTTAATAAATTCATCGACATTCTTTGCATCGATCACAGAAGATACGATCATCGCCTTATCGCCTTTAGGGAACGATACGTCTACACCATATGTCAGGCCTTTTTCTTCTCTTAATCCTTGGAACAAAGGAGAATTATCATCAGAGAGAACTTTAGATAATATATTCTTTAGTGCATGTCCTTTGTTGCCTTGCTCAGCCTCTATTTGATAACCGATAGCGATGCAAGAAGAAGTGATTCCATCTTTGACAAATGACAAATCGCTCACCTTGTCTTCAACAGATATATCGAATTTCCATTCAGGAGCTTTTTCACCGATACTAAATAATTTGCCAAACTCTCTTTCCTTTTTCTGAAATCCGACACTTCCTATATATGCGTCAGCTTTTCTAACAGCCTCCAAAGCCTTTTCCAAATCATCAAAAGTCAAAGACATAATTCTCGTATTGTCACCACAAGGTGGATATCCGAAAGTGGCTTCCGGAAAGAAATTCTTCCTCAATCCTTCTAGAGCCATAAAGAAAGGATTAGCTGTCGTATCTCCATTATCTCTAATCATTCTTCCTTTGACCAACATCAGTTTTGCCTCATCATGAGCAAAGCCTTTATAAATCAAATCCTTGTATGTTTTAAATACTTTACTTTCCAAAGAAGAAAAAGAAGATTCTATAAACTTGTCCAAAGGACATTCCAACAAAATATTAAACAAATATTTATTTCCATATCTGACAGCACCAAAACTAACTGTCGAAGAATATAAGTTCATCAATCTAAGCTTATATCCTCTCTCATCTTTATATGCGTTAGATGAAACCTTTAGCATTACCGATAAAGCTAACAGAGCTTCATAAGATGTTTTATCTTTGTCGATGATCAATGAAATACATGCTGAATTTTTTCTAAATTCACCACTAGGTCTCAATATTAAACCTGAATACTTATTCATAAGTATCTATTACTCCTTTCAAAAAAGCCATACTTGATTATTTTAAATCAGTATGGCCTTGTTTTTTTATGTTATACCTCGGTAGTGTCAATCATCTTCCAAATCACTAGTGAGAACATGCTTCCCATTACCTAATCTCTTCGTTATGCCTTCTATATCCATGGCATCCAAATAATCACTAGCTTTATTGTAAGGAATATTCATTTCTCTAGATAAATAAGATGCTGTAGCTCTATGAGTTGATGTTACTGTTTCCTTTGCTTTAGAGTACATGGGATCCGACTTCACTCTATCATAGATGGATTTCTTCCCATCTTCCCCAGAAAGATCTTCATATACTAGTTCAGCATCTAAAGAAAGAAATTCAGAATTGTAAACAGGCTGGGCTCTTTGTTTTAAATAATTGACAACTGCAGACATCTCCTCATCAGATATGAATCCAGATTGACATCTGAGCATTCCTTTGTTATTAGGAATCTTAGCCAATAAATCACCTTTTCCAACAAGTTGCTCAGCTCCATTTTCATCTAAGATAACACGGCTATCCTGTCCAGAAGATACCATCAAACAGACTCTTGCAACAATGTTAGCTTTTATATCACCTGAAATAACTGAGACTGAAGGTCTTTGGGTAGCGATGATCAAGTGAATACCGCAGGCTCTTGCTTTAGCTCCCAATCTTCCCACATCCTTTGCAACAGCTCCATTACTGGTAGTCATAAGATCAGCAAACTCATCAATTATGACCACGATGTAAGGTAATTTTTCAGCCTTTGGATTCTTTTTACAATAAGCTTGATAGCCCTCATATTTCTGTGCACCAGCTTTTAAGAATAAGCCGAATCTTCTATCCATCTCATCAGTCAATTTGCTCAATGCCACCACAGCTTTCTCCGGTTCTGTGATTACAGGGCAGTATAGATGCGGCATATCAGCATATCTAGAAAATTCAACCTTCTTAGGATCAATCAAGACAAATTTAACCTCATTAGGATACGTCCTCATCAAAATCGACATGATGATGCACTGAATAAACACAGACTTACCGCTACCCGTAGTTCCTGCTACCAACAAGTGAGGCAATTCATTCAATTGAGTAGTAAGAATTCTACCGAAAGCATCCTTTCCTAATGGCATGAGCAACTTCTTCTCGCATTTAGGATCGATAGACATCAAATAATCATATAGTTCCTTGAATGGAACAGTCATAGATACTGGATTTGCTACTTCTATTCCAGAAAAACTCTTTCCACTTATCAACGGCAAGAATCTAACCGAGCTATTTCCTTCCAATGTAACCGACAAGTTAGTCATAACGTTCTCAATCGAACTCATTCTAACACCAGGCTCAAGATTGATATGAAAACAAGAGAAAGCAGCTCCGATATCAAAACCTGTACATGAAGCTTTGATTCCATATTGTTTAAAGAAGTTGCTAATTGTATATCCTCTTTCTACATCCTTTAATTTTATTTCTTCTAATATTTTAGAATTATCAAAATCCATCAAGTATTGATCATCTGGTAAGACATACTTTTTATTAGTCGTTATTACTATAGGTTGCTCTACTTCGGGTTGTTCCTTAATAGGCTCAACTGGTTTTTGATCCTCGTCATTTTCATCAGGCTTTGTATCTTCAGTTTCTATCTTTGGAAGCTCGAAAGTTGTATTCTGACTGAAGTCAGTTCTTCTATTCTTTGCAGCTAAATCAGCCCTTTGCTGATCTTCAGCTATTTGTTCATCAGTTTGAGTTAAAGAAAAGCCTTCATTTCTATAAACAACATCTCTTGCTGATTCGACTTTTTGAGCATTATCATTTGTATTATTAAAACTATCATTCGAAGTTTCACCACTTAATCTATCATCATTTTGAATGGGATTATTTATTTTAATATCAGTGTCATCATCGACAATAACATTTGAAGAATGATCAAATTGATTAAAATCTATTGGATCATCTTTAGGTAAATCCAGCTCTTCTTTTTCATCTTCTTTAGTAATTTCTTCTGTCTTGTCTAAAACTACATCTTCAGTTTCATAATTCTTAGAATTCATCAGCGTTTCAGCATTAGTAGAATCATTGTTCTTTTGCGAATTATCTATGGAAGATATATTAGTCATCTTAATATTGTCTACTTTAGAGGAGAATGGATTGCTTGAAAAGAAATCATCATCTTCAGAATCATTATCTTGAACAACATTTTGCAAATCGATTTTAGTATCTTTATTAAAATCAGTTCTTTGTTCCTGATTCTCATCATTATTCACTAAATCTTTACCAAATCCATTGTCAAAAATAGAGACTTCCGATTCAAAAGAATCATCATCATAATCGTTGAAAAAAGAACTAGAATCCTTATTATTGATTTCACCCTTATGTTCACTAATAGGTACTTGTTCGACTACATTATCCACTTTTTTATCAACAACATCATTCTTTTCTACTGCTATGGTTTTATTCAATACTTCACCGGAGTTTTCTTTACTAATATTGTTTACAGTAATATCATCATTGCTTTTATAGAATTTATTATCTACAACAGCATCGTTTCTATTTGTACTATCTATTATGGTCGTCTGCTGTGATTTTATTTCAATATCACTGTTCTTATTTTTATCTTCAACCAAATCCGAACTTCTTTCAACTACTGGAATTTGAATATTATTTCTAGCATGCTCTTTTCTAATTCTAGCGATTGTATGTGATAAAGTAATAGCTGGGTAACGAAGCAAAACTAAAATTGACAATCCTAATAAAACTCCAAATAAAATTCTAGTACCTAATAACCCCATTCCAATAGAGTTTCCAAGAGAGACAAACAGCGTAGGAATAAAGCCACCACCAACCATTGAAATCCTAGAAGGTATTTCAACATAGAAACCCAAAGGAGAATTGTTAGCCATCAAATTGGCATATGTCGAAGTAAAGTCACCAACTTTCATATTGCTGAGGTTATCCATACATGATAATAAGACTGACAATGAGAAGAAAGCGACTATCACCATGCTTATGTCGAGCCAATGAATCTTGTGTTTATCCCCAATGATAGGAGCAATCAAAAAATAAATTCCAACACCTACCAATCCCAGACCTAACACAAAGAACATAATTCCAAAGATATAAACTGATACCCACTTTAAGAATCTAGAAAAGACATCACCATTAGTAAAGCAGAGGATTCCTAATAAAATCATCAAAATGCCAAGGAAAATCCTTGGCAATCTGTTCAGAATATCCCTCCGCTGCTTGTTATCCAAGCTTTGTTTCTTTTTCATAAGCATTACCCTCGCAACGGAATCCTATTAATTATAAATATATAGCCCTTCTTTTTAAAGATAATAAGCCGTTTTAGTAGCATTAAAACCTATATAGTATCAAATAAAAAACAGGCTTTTTCTAATTATATATGAAGAACAATTATGCATTTAGTAAAAGAAAATAAATTTATTAATAACAATTTATTTCTTTTTGACTTAAAGAATCAAAAAACCTCAGCCGAAGCTGAGGTAATTTGATTCTGTTTGTTTCCAAACAATCCGAATGGATTAACGCTTGGAGAATTGGGGAGCCTTACGAGCCTTGTGAAGACCGTATTTCTTACGCTCAACAACTCTGGAGTCGACTGTGATAAGTCCGTTAGCCTTCAAGACCTTACGGAAATCAGCATTGACAAGAGTCAAAGCACGAGAGATTCCCAAACGAGCTGCATTCTCTTGAGCGGAATATCCACCACCATTGACAGTGATGTTGATATCGAATCTTCCGGTCATACCGGTGAGATCCAAAGGTCTCTTAAGATCGATGAGAAGATACTTGTTAGGGAAGTATTTCTCAGGATCCTCACCATTGATGGTGATCTTTCCAGAACCAGTCTTAACGAAAGTACGAGCGACTGCAGATTTTCTGCGGCCAGTTGCGTAGTAGACAGGAGCTTGATCCTTATTGGTGATTACTTTCATGGTAGCCATAATTACTTGTCCTCCTCACGATAGATGTCGCAAAGTTCAACCTTGACAGGTTGTTGAGCCTGTTGTTCATAGTTCTCATCCTTGTAGACGTAGAGCTTCTTGAACTGAGCTTTGCCCAAAGAAGTGTGAGGAATCATACCTCTAACGGCACGCATAAGCATCTCTTCAGGATATTGTTCGATCATGACCTTAGCTGAACGAGTACGGAGTCCGCCGTAGCTGGATCTCTTGTTATCGTAATAGTTCTTTGTCTTGAGCTTGTTACCAGAGAGATAAACCTTAGAAGCGTTGATGACGATGACATAGTCACCACAATCAACAGAAGGAGTGTAATCAACCTTCTCCTTACCCATCAAAACGACAGCGATTTCGCTGGCGAGACGTCCGAGGGGCTTCCCTGCGGCGTCTACCAAGAACCACTTTTTGGAGCCGTTTGCAACCTGCTCCTTTGTAAGTTGTGTAGTCTGCCTTTGCATTTTGCTTTCAATCCTTTTTGTAAATATATTTGTTTGGGCCTTGTCTTTGCTTCAATTTACCGGGTTGAAAAGCCGGACAATAGCCAAAAAATAATTATAATCCAATTAAAAGAATAGTCAATGTTTTTATTTAGTTTTAGTAAAGTTTATTGCTGTTCAGCAATTGAAATCTCATCAATCAATATCATTTCCTTTTCTAATATTGCAGTCGTGACATAAAGTTTGAAGATTGCCGGGTTCAGTCTTACCTCCTTTTGAGATAGGCTTGATATGATCTATTTCTAATGACTCTTTTTCTGTAGATCCACAATTTACGCAAGTATAACCATCTCTTTCAAATATTTCTTGTCTTAATTCATTAGAAACTTTCGCTCTCTCTACTCTTTCAATAGAATCCCACACTTCCCTACTATAAAATCGTCTTCCATCTATTACTTTAGAAGAGTCAATGTTTTTTAAAACATCTATGATTTCATTTAAATCAAATAATTCTTTTTTCTCATCAACAACTCGATGAATTCGCCCTCTCGTCAAATAAAGATGAACTTCAGCATAAAAATCAGTATTTGCCTTCTCAATCAAATCATTGAAAACTATAGATTCAATATTTCTCAATTTTTCTTCATTCAAGTCTTCGATAGAAACGTCAAAATTCCCTAATTTATCCTTTGCTAAATCAACTTTGCCTTTATAATCAATTTCCTTGCTAATGTTATTATTCCTGCTTTTTATAATCCTTCTAACACCCAAAGTATCCAAATGAAATTGATATATCAAATAATCCTTACAGCTAACATTTTCAAAGTTCACAGTCGAATCATAGCAATTTTTATATATTAAAGGATAAATAAGACTGAATTGATATTCACTATTCAATTCTTTTATCGCTCTTATAGCTAAGCTGTGCTCATTGACAAAATCGACATACTTCCTATTTCGTCTTTTACCAATAATCTTACGTTTTTTATCCTTATCAGTAGCTTTAATTTTTCTAACAAATAAAATACATACTAAGGATAATAAGGCAACAACAAGCAAAGAAATAAACACAATTAAGATAGCCGGCATTTAAAGCTTAATGATCCTTTCTTTAAAAAGTTTACTACACTTCTTTGTTTATTAAAGAGAATAAAATAATTCTTTATATTCGATCAAACATAATCTGAGTATTGCAAATTAATAAACAATCATATTTCCAATACAAATCCAGTCAACTTCCTCCATTGTTTTAAGCTTTATTTTATCAGTCCTATTGTTGAAAACCCTTTCTAAAAGTGATAAAGTAAAAAATATTTATTATTGAGATTGGGTAAAGAATTCGTAAAGAAACTGTAAATCCCAAATGAAGAGATTAGACTAGATGATTAGATTTTTCACACAATTTAAGGGGGAATATAATAGTATGAAAAAGTCAGTCTTAATTCTTATGGCCGGTTTGTCTTTGCTTTCATTAGCTTCATGTTCTAAGAAAGATGATGGTGATGCAAGTGCTCTTAAGATTGCTTTGGTTACCGATTCCGGAACTCTCAACGATCACAACTTCAATGAGACTTCATGGAATGCTGTAAATGATTGGGCTATCGAAAATGGTGGTGGAACAAAAACCAGCAACAACGTTGTTACTGGTGGAACAATAGAAACTAAGTATTACCAACCTTCTGCTGTCAATGGCGACTTCACTACTGCTCAAAGAGTCTCTGCTATAGATTCCGCAGTCGAATGGGGTGCTAAATTTGTCGTACTTCCTGGATATTTGTTCCAACCTGTTGTAAAGAAGGTTCAAGCCAAATATCCTAATGTCTCTTTCTTGGCTTTGGATTGTGTTGCTCAAGATAGTGATGATAACTACACCGAGTACACCTTAAACGACAATGTCGCTATGACTCAATATCATGAGGAACAAGCTGGTTGGTTTGCTGGTTATGGTGCCGTCAAGGATGGATTGACAAAGCTCGGATTTATCGGTGGTATGGCCGTCCCTGCTGTCAAACGTTACGGATTTGGATATATTCAAGGTGCTGAAGCTGCCGCTAAGGAAATGGGCCTTGCTGACAATGCAGTCAACATGGAATACTACTATGCTGGACAATTCGCTTCAACTCCTGAAGCAACTGATTTTGCTAGCAAATGGTATGCAAGCGGAACTGAAACAATCTTTGCTTGCGGTGGTGCTGTTTATAACTCAGTTACAACAGCCTTGAGCGCCTTCGGAAAGGATGCCTCATGGATTGGTGTTGATACTAACCAACACGCTGATACTTCCATCCATCCTAATAAGATGAATGAGAAGGTCTTGACTTCTGCTACCAAAGGTCTCGCCGCTTCAATCAAGAGTGCTCTCACCGAGTGGCATACTCACGACCACAAGTTTGATGCTAAATATGCTGGAAAGACTTTGAACCTCGGAATTAAAGACGATGCCGTCGGTCTTGCAACTCCTGAGAACTCTGGAGACAGCGGATGCTGGAACTTCAAGAAATGGACTGTTGCAGACTATAACGCCGCAGTCACCAAGATGAAGAACGGAGAAATCACTGTTTCTTCTGACGTTGAAAATCTTCCCACAACCACAAAGGTCAAAGTGTCAACTCACAACTAAACTTCGACTTAAAGGAGAGGTAAGGGGCTTCCTTGCCTCTTTTTTTTAAAATAAGGAGAATGAAAATAGATGGAAGAAGAGAATATAGAAAATGTACTAGAATTACGACATATAACTAAGATTTTTCCAGGAATCAAGGCTAACGATGATATTTCTCTCACCCTCAGAAAAGGTGAAGTTCATGCTTTGCTAGGTGAAAATGGAGCTGGAAAATCTACTTTAATGTCTATGGTTTCCGGTCTTTATCAACCAGACGAAGGTGAGATACTTTTAAATGGTAAAAAAGTCAATATCAAAGATCCTCACCAAGCCTCCGACCTAGGAATAGGAATGGTTCACCAACATTTTATGTTGGTCGGAGTGTTCACTGCTTTGGAAAATATAATCTTAGGTGTTGAACCTACAAATAAACTAGGATTTATTCAGCCTAAAGAAGCTAGACAAAAACTTGTAGATTTGTGCAACAAATTCAACTTTAACATCAACCTCGATGAAAAAGTTGACGATATGAGTGTTGGCGAACAACAAAAAGTTGAAATCTTAAAAATGTTGTTCAAAGATTCAAACATTCTGATTTTTGATGAGCCTACTGCTGTTTTGACTCCTCAAGAAATCGATGACTTAATGGTTTCCATTAGAAACTTAGCAAAGGAAGGAAAGTCAATACTATTCATCTCCCATAAGCTCGATGAAATCATGAAGGTCACTGACAGAGTTACCATCTTAAGAAAAGGAAAATGCATTGGAACACTCAACACTAAAGAGACCAACGCTAAGGAACTATCTAAAATGATGGTCGGACGTGATGTCGAATTAGTGACCTCAAAAGATGAATGCCATCCAGGTGCGGATGTCCTAACCATAAACAATTTGACTGTATTCAACCAAGAAAAAGAGAAAGAAACAGTAAAGCATGTCTCTTTCAATGTCAGAAGAGGTGAAATTGTATGTCTCGCAGGTATCGAAGGTAACGGTCAAACCGATTTAATTTACGCAATAACAGGTTTGTGCAGAGCTAAAGAAGGTGAAATCATCCTTCATAATGTCAAGAATCAAAAATACAGCGAAAAGAAAAAACTAGAAATAGAAAAGAAACATAAAGAATACACCGTCCCTGAATATGTCGATGTACATTTGGAAAAACTTACTATTAGAAAACGTTCATTAGCCGGTCTTTCACATATCCCTGAGGATCGTCAGAAATATGGATTGGCTTTGGACTTCTCTTTGGCTGATAACATTGTTTTAAGAAAATACTTTGAAAGACCATATGAAGTATTCGGCTTAAGAAATAAGAAAAAAATAAACGAATACGCTAATGAAATGATTAAAAAATATGATATTCGTTCAAGCTTAGGTCCACTATCTACAGTTAGATCGATGTCTGGTGGAAACCAACAAAAAGCAATCATTGCAAGAGAGATTGATACAAATTGCCCCCTATTGATAGCTGTCTCTCCTACAAGAGGTTTGGATGTGGGTGCAATTGAAAATATTCATAAACAGTTAATTCAAAACAGAGATGAAGGAAAAGCCGTTCTTCTAGTATCGCTAGAACTCGATGAAGTAATGAATTTGTCCGATAGAATTCTAGTCATGCACGATGGTGAAATAGTTGCTGAATTGAATCCTAAGGAGACCACTGTACAAGAGATTGGTCTCTATATGTTAGGAACAAAGAAGCAAGAAAGGAGTGAATAATATGAAAGAAATATGGAATAAGATAACATCTGCTTTATCTAAGTTCTTCAAAGATGTTTATTCTAAAGTATTGACTCCTATCGGCCATTTCTTCCAATTTATTTGGAACTGGTGCTACACAGTTGTATTCACCCCCATCGGGCATTTCTTCAATAAAGGTTGGAACTGGTTTACCAACACAAAAACTGGTGCAGCAGTAAGAAAATTCTTCTCTTGGTCATACTCGCATGAAGCTGTTAGAGCTACAACCTCAAGTATCATTTGTATTCTAATAGGTCTTTTCATCGGTTTCATAGTAATGATGATTCGTGATCCTTCAAGTTGCTTTGAAGGCTTAGGAGTAATATTTGTATCCGGTGCAAAAAATCCAAGCAATTTTGCAAATGTCTTAGTAGAAATGACACCGATGATTTTGGCTGGTATCTCGATATCGTTTGCTTTTAAATTAGGCTTGTTCAATATTGGAGTAACAGGTCAATTGACAATGGGTGCTTTCCTTTCAATTTTGACTGGATTAGCTGGTGCAGATTGGTACTGGTGTTTATTGGTTGGAATGTTGGGAGGAGCTGCAGTTGGATCTATAAGTGGATTCTTAAAAGCAAAGTTCAACGTCAACGAAGTCTTATCCGGAATCATGCTCAACTGGATCGTCTACTATTTAACCGGTCTAATTGGATCAAATCTTCCTGAGACATGGATTGATAAGAACAATAACACAAAACTTACAATCATGCCTAAGACTGGAAGACTACCTTCATTGACAGGCCCAGGAATATTCGAAGATGTCACTTGGGGATTAATCATTGCAGCTGTCATCGCTATTATCATTTGGTTCATTCTTAGATATACAAAATTTGGATTCGAGCTCAAGCTTTGCGGCTCCAACAAATATGTAGCAAAATATGCTGGTATAAACCAAAATGGTAAGATTGTTCTTTCATTGCTCATCAGCGGTGCAATAGCAGGAATTTGTGGATACATGGTATATGGTGCTGCCACACCTACACAATTCACTTACGGTGCCTTGGATGGAGTCATGATTAGCGATGGATTCAATGGAATTTCAATCGCATTAATAGGTCAGACCAATCCTATTGGATGTATCTTCAGTTCGTTCTTCTTGTCCTATATCAACCAAGCTCAAACAAGAATCGTCAACGTCTCAGCTTCATATAGTAAATACTATATGGAATTGGTCAAAGCAGTCATCGTCTACGGTGCAAGCTTAAGCTCATTCATCGGTTACTTGTTGAAGAGAAGAAATGAGCGTAAGAAAGATGATGTAGATCTAAAGTTTAGAAGTCTTTTCAAGAAAAAAGACGGTGAAGTCAATGCTGAAGGAAGGAGTAAATAGATATGAATTTCTTAGTTGATATAGCTCCACTTACTTATGGTTCAATTATCTTCTTACTGATAGTATATGGTGTTGGATTTACCTTAGGTTCATTCGGTGGATTATTCTCAGAGTGCTCCGGTATCATCAATATCGCCTTGGATGGTGCAATGTTGATCGGTGCTTTCTCAGGAATTTCGTTCTGTAGAGGTATAGCTGGGGCGATGAATGGAAATCCTTTGATATCAAATTACTGGTTTGCTAATTTGATTTACATACTAGGTTTAATTGTATGTATACTCGTCTCTCTAGCATTTTCATTCTTACTATCATTCGTGTCAATCAAATTCAAAGCAGATCAAACAATTGTCGGAACTGCCTTGAATAGCGTTGTAACAGCTATCGTTTTGATTGCTAATACAATTATCTTAAACAAGGATAAGCCTGAAGTTGACGTCTCAATGTTTATGAGCGCAACAAACATTAAATCCGGAAATGAATTTATCGACGGCTGTTTCTCTAATATGAATTTAACTCTAGTGATTGGAATCATAATGATTGCTATTTTGGTTCTCACTATGAACAAAACTAAATTCGGCCTTAGATTGAGAGCATGCGGTGAAAACCCACAAGCTGCTGATTCTGTCGGAATCAATGTCAATAGAATGCGTTACATCGGAACCGCTATAGGAACCGCTGCCGCCGGTGCTGGTGGATACATAATATTCTCTTGTTTGAAGTTAGGTGAATGGAGTTTAAATTCAGGTGTCTTCGGTTACGGATTCTTGGTCTTAGCAATAGAAATTTTAGGAAACTGGAAGGCTATAAATGTAACCATCTCTGCTTGGATTTTTGCAGCATTCTTCGCTTTTGCAAACTTCATGACAGTTGCCTTCAGTTCAGGAAATGCTTTCTATAACAGCAAAGCTTTCTACATGTTGCTTCCATATTTACTCACATTGTTATCATTGATCATCTTCTCAAAGAAAAGCCATGCTCCAAAGAGTGAAGGTATTCCATACGACAAATCGAGTAGATAATGATATAAAACTTAAAAGACTCCATCGAAATGATGGAGTTTTTTTTATTCACTTCAATTCAGCTTCAGTTCAATCTTTGGATGTCTTTTCCTCCACTGACGATTCTTCATCAACAAGTTTTATAAGACCTTTTTCAAGAGCGACACTGGGATGCTTAAATTTCTTTCCATTATAATCAACTACAATGTTTCCTTTGACATCGATGTCTATAATAGTACCTTCTCCTCTAGCCCCTTTAACTTTTTTCCCAATCAATTCTTTTGTATCTGACATTTTGACTTGCTCCTTTCCTAAATTTTATCGTACAAATCCTTAATTTTCAATTTATTTGATCATCAAGTTCAAGCTGATTCATTCAAATAGAAGTGCTAAAGAATCCTAACTTTTATAAAATATAGAAATTCAATTCAAACTGGTATTGATCACTTACATAACAAATTGATTTAGTATATTATTCAAAAGAATACATGCAATAAAACAAAGAAAGACATTTTTTATAAAGGATTTTAAATTGAACCATGCATATTTACTTTTTAATATTCTCAAATAAGATTGACAAATAAAATAGTATTACTAATCCACTTAAATTTCCTTTTTAATACATATAATGATGATATTGATGGTAATGAATATCAGTAAATCAAAAAATCTCTTGGATTTTAACCAAGAGATGTGATTATCTATAGCAAGAATTACCTAAAATGATACAATTCCCGCACCCTTACTTATCTGCTGTGTTTTCTCTTATGCCTTAATAATTGTAATCGTGTAAGGAGTTAATCATATTTATCAATAATATAACATTTATTCCAACCTTTTTTATGACAATATGGACACCTCAAATATCTCTTCTTCATAGTATGTGCGCCCATTAAATATTCCCTCATTGTTGGTACAAATTTCTCACCACAATGACAACATTCATATACCTCAGTGTTAACTGCAACCAATAAAATCAAAGCAATATTTGATACCACTAACAAAACTGACATTACGCAAACTAGTATTTTTATCCATACTTCTTCAATTACAAATCCTGCAATAATATTAATCCTAATGTTATAAGAATTGTTACAATAGCTGAAATCGTGGAAATAGTATATTTAAGTTTCGGGCTTGTTTTATCCATTAATTTTAAAAGATTATTTTCGGCATTAATTCGATATTGTTTATCTTGTAATCTTTCTCCAGTCATTAATTCATTTGCATCAATTTCTAAACATTTACATAATGGTAAAATTAAACTAATATCAGGGAAGCCAACACCTCGTTCCCATTTACTAATTGTCTTTTCAGATAGATTTAATTTTTCTGCTAACTCTCGTTGAGTTAATCCTTTTTCTTTACGAATTAAAGCAATAAATTTTCCAGTTTTATTTAAATCCATTTTTGCCTATCTACTTACAAGAATTGTTTACTATATAAAAACGATAAATCACACTCACGCTCCGTAGAGTTTTATAAATTACACTTTTAATTTACTTACAATTATTTAGTCATGCTACTTCTTGATGCAATATATTGGCACGATTGATTTTTCTATTGTTTGTTTTAAATCGTTGCAAATTTTCAACGATTCTAAAAGGATTATTTATTTATATATGCTGTTACTTTAGCATTGCCCTTTTTTTCAACTATTTTTTCAATTTAAGCATTTAATATTCTAATCAATGTATCTTTAGTAAAACCACTTATTTTTTCTAATTCATTTCTACTATATGAATTTTTTTCATAACATCATAAAACTTTTTTTCATTATTTGATAAGTTACTTTGTTCAATAATTGGCAATGTAACTGATATTCCCTTAATTACTTAACGCCTAAACAATTTAAGGAGCTAGTTTTCCCCTTAAATTAAGAAAAATGTCTACTTTCTACTGATTAGTCCAAAAATACCACCAGCAAAGGCAGTCCTAAATAAATATTATTCTATTTTTTATAAATATACCTAGTATTGCGAGAAGTCCCTATTTTTTCAACAACTCCGCTTTTTACAAGCTTTCCTAAGACACTCTCAATAGTAGTAACACTTACATCTGGTAATACTTTATATATATCCGCTTTAGATAATGGTGTGATGCTGTTTTTCAATGTTTCTTCAATACGATTTGTCTTAGATAGTTTTTTACCATTGACAACACTAAATCTCATATCTAGTTCTCTATAGCAACGAAGAAGCATAAATATAAAGTTCTCTACAAAAGCAAAATAATCATTTTCGTTAAGGTCCCATCCCTTTGATGAAATTCTTAGTGCCTCATAGTAAAGATCCTTATATTTATTGATTTGTTCCTCGTATGAAATATATTTAACAACGTCATATCCTTCTTTATATAAAAGCAACAAAGATAAAAGTCTACTCATTCTACCATTTCCATCTGAGAAAGGATGTATACATAAGAAATCTAAAATGACGCATGGAATAAGCAATAACGGATTTATACCATAATCTTGTTTCGCTGATAAATAGGCAAAATAAAGCTGTTCCATTGCTTTTGGTGTTTCTGATGCTGGTGTTGGACAAAAACGAACACTTCTATTACCATTCGCATCAATCTCTAATATAACATTGTCAGTATCTTTGTATTTTCCACCATACTGATAGTTTGTATATGAAAGCAACATTGAGTGAAGTGACAATATAGTATTCTCTGAAAAATCTAATGTTTTATAATTCATGTGTATTAGATTGAGCGCATCTCTATAACCTGCAATCTCAGCTTCATCATGATTTAAAGGCGCACTGTTTTTATTTACGATTTCTTGTATTCTACTATCGCTAGTTATGATGCCTTCAATAGCATTTGAGCTTTTAACTGATTGTACCTTAGCAATCTTCTCTAATTCATTAAATGCATCAGTATAGATTCTTTGCCTATCCAATGCTTTATTTTTCAATTCACCAATAGACAATGATAACGTGATAAATTTAGATGGTATGTTAGTATTTTTTAAAAAAGAATAATCAAACTTATGCATATATTCCTCCTAATGTGCATATATTTTGGCAAATAATATGCAGATATTCAAGCACTTTGTGGGTTAATCTGCATATTATTTATATTTTTATATGCATTAAAACTATTCAATATGCAAAAAGAGTCAACTCAACGATTCTATTGAACAATTAATCAGGGCTTCTCAAAAAAATAATCAATCATATAAATTTAAATTTCATAAAACAAAAAAGTCATCAGGTTTAATCTCTAAAAAGACTTGATCTGATGAATATAGTGGCAAAATCGCAAAAAAGAGGTTAAACCACTTATTTTGATGTGAACCCCATTTCCTGTTCGATGACTCGAGTCCAAGATTTGGGGTTAACGTCATTTAAACTTATTTTAACAAGAAAAAAGGCTAATACCGAAGTATTAACCGCATTTACTGAATATGGTGCCGACAAGTGGATTCGAACCACCAACCCTTCGCTTACGAAGCGACTGCTCTACCCTTAAGAGCTATGCCGGCACAACTTTGATATTTTAAAACAATTATCGCTTAAAAACAACATCTCTATATTTACTAAAAGAAAGAGATGATTCGTATTAATTAATGTTAAAGATTTTTATTGAGGTTTAATTATCTATTATTTTCTTACAAACCATTTGTTGGTCCAAACACTACGCTCTAGCTCAATAGAATTGTTACAGCTAGGACAAACTACATAACCACTATCACTAACATAAGTCTCTCCAAAGAACGGTTTTATATCTGTTTGAGTAATAGCCAATTTAGCACCACAAGTAACACATGTGATCTTAATTTCTTTTCCTTCCTTTAACACTTTCATAAATAATGTACTCCTATCTAAAAGAAATTTTATTAATTCAAGCGCTTAAAAAGTGCTAAATCATTTATTTAATAAATACTTCCTAAATATCCGCTTAGTTAAGTATAATAATTTTAAATAACTTTTAAAATTTAATATTTAAAATTAAAATTGTCAATTTTTAATTAATACGAATTAATATAAAGAAATTAAAAATCACTCCATTGAAGGAGTGATTTGAATTTACATAAGCTGTTACTAAATCCAGATATTTTGAATCGAAGTTATCAATGAATCATAGATTGAAGCAATATTCTCAGGAAGCTCATTATCGCCACCGAACAAGCTTGTTGAAGGATGCCAGTTTTGATATGTCTCTTCTACTTTAGACTTTGCATTATTTATCTTGGTAATAACTAATAAAGCTTCTTCTTTGCTAGTCACTTTTTGGGCTTCAGGTTTCAAAGCTGCGACATCTTCTTTAGCCTTAGCTTCCATCAATCCATCATACTTATCTACATTATCTGCGATGAGCTTAGCCTTAAAAGCATCATAATCAGAATCTTTTGCATTACCGCTTTCATCGATAGCAAAGACATTCTTGCTCAATTGCATAGCTTTGCTCATAGTTGAACTAACAACTGCTAGGTCATCATAAGAAGTTATAGATCCAGCCAATTCAGTAATCTTATTTCTAAGCTTGGTGTTGACTTCCAAAGCTTTGGCTATAGAAGTATCGATTGAAGTTTTATTGTCACCATAGAACATAGAATATTGAGGATAGGTATGGCAACCATTGAATATCTTGCAATCTTTATCAATAATCTTTCCAATCTTATCAAAGGAATCATATAAGGATTCTTCCTTGGTGTCTTCTACTATGACATTTATATACTCATCATACAATGAGGCATACTTAGTCATCAAAGCATCTAACTTTGCCTTCTCAGCTTCAGTATAGCTAGATTCATAATTCTTGAAATAAGACAGTGTAACAGCATTGAATCCGTCTTCCCCAAATACCTCAGTACCGTCAGCTAACTTACCAGCGATTGTCAATCCATCCACATTTGTTTGATCAAATGAATCTGCATATGTCTTTGATTTATTAAACAATTTAATTCCTTCATCATATGCCAATCCGACATATACTTTACTGCTACTAGTTTCAGCAGCAGGCTTTACAAAGTCATAAGTTTCAGGATTGAACAATCCTTTAGTATATGTATCCAAAGCTTCGACTTCAGCTCCGACCTTGGCAATCTTTTCTCCATAAGCAGAAGTTAATTCGATGTTTTCACCCTTAGATTTAATGATGTCTTCTGCATCGACACCATAACTTGAATCGACGCTGAAATCATAATATTCATCAACTTTATTCTTCAAAGCTTTGTATTTTTGATATGAAGCCTGAGCATTCAAAGCTCCTTCATCCATCTCGTCTAAAGCATCAGCTTTTAAGTCCTTAGTAGTAGGATCTAATTTCAAGGCTAAGTCGATACCGACAGGAAGCAATCCTAAAGCAGTGACCCCAACAGTGACATCAAAACCGGTAAATGTAGAAATATCGGCATTAGCAACTTTTGTGAATTCCAAAGAGAGGGAGACATTGCTGAGTGTTGCCATTCCGCCAGTCAAATCGTTCATATAAACATTGGCATCAGTGATTCCAGTATCATTCAATCCCAAGGTGATGATCGTCTTATGATTTCCAGTAGTTTCATCATCTTCGCCTTCGATAGAACCTTCAAGTCCAGTAGCTAAAACACTCAATGCTTTTGCTATAGCGTTGTCCTCAAGATTGAATGAAGGAAGCAAAGCTTCCAAGATGGACATATCAAATCCCTTATTGAGCATTCCATCTTCTCCAAAAGCAATATCGACAAATGCTTTGAGTGTATCAGCCAAATTTGAAGTATCAGGAATTTCAGGTAATGTCAACTCTGTTTCGGCATATTCTCTCAAAGTTTTCTCATCATTTTTCAATGCTCCAGTTTCATCTTTAGGAGTGACTTCGGCATAATAATAGACATTTTGTCCATCCTTATAGTCGATATTCATCTGACCATATGAATTGGATTCATCGAATCTATCGTTATAGAAGTTAGCAGCATTCATCTGCAAATCAGAGATATAAGGAATAGAAGATAAATCGATTCCCACAATTCCCATAGATGAAACGAGCTGTAAAAGGCTGAACACTGAATTCAAAGCGTGGAGAGGAGAGGCTGAAGCATCTGTTCCATCCTTTTCTTTGTGGATAGCAGTAGCATTTTTAACTACTATTTGTGCATCAGCATTCTCGCCACTTCCAAACTTCCCATTGACAGTACGATAAGACAAATCGAAAGGAGCTGCCAAATCTATCATCTTGCCGCCCATTAAATCAACACTGGCATACAAAGCACCTTCTTGTCCTTTTACACCAATGACATCCTCTTCCTTAGATGAAGAAGTATTACCAGTCTTTCCTGTATCTGTGGAAGGAGTTGGGGTTGAAGGTGTGCTAGGACTAGTAGAAATACTAGAAGTACTAGAAGAAGCTTCGCCTCCACAGCTTATTAGCATTGTAGACATGACTAACAACAATCCAATTGAATATCTTTTTTTCATTATATTTACCTCATTAAATGAACTTGTCTCTTTTGAAGACAAGTCCATTCTAAACTCATTTGAAAGATTAAAAAAATAAAAAATCAATTAATAATTAAACTACTTAATAGTAAAAAAATCCTACTATCTTTTGATAATAGGATTAGTATACATATAATTATTTAAGACCTCATAGATTCAATTATTCATTTCTTTTCATAGCATCTACCGGTTTCATATTAGCTATAGAATAGGAAGGAATCAAGGCTGATAAAATTGCCGTACCAAAAGATAAGACGAATAGAACCATTCCTTGAATCCAATTGAATGACAGCATAGATAATGGCGACATACCCATCAAAGAAACTAACAAGGCATTGAGTGTCGGAGTCAAAGACCAAGTTATTGCAAAGCTTAATATGAAATTGACAGCAGCTATCAATAAACTTTCTATAACGAATATTGCAAAAACATCTCTACTAGTCGAGCCTAATCCTTTAAGAATTCCTATATATTGTTTCTTAAAAGCAACAGATGTAAATATAAAGTTCATAGTAGTCAGAACGGCTATGATTCCAATTCCAATCGCTATGTACATAGCATAAGTAGATATTCCAGTAATCGTTCCTAAGAACGATGAATCTAGTTTAGAAGCTATGTATGAATTTATCGTGTAACTCTTTTGAATATAGGATCTTTGAATATAGTAAGTATCAGCTTTGACAGTCAAATTGTGTTTAGACTTGCTGAAACTATATACTTGTTTTATTTCATCCTTAGAGTTTGTCGGAACATAAACTCTAGAAATTAAATTAATTCCGTCCTTTTCTCCTTGTATGTCGTATTTCTTAATATTATTAACAGAAAAAGCCGATGGGCTGAAGAAGACTGTCGTTTCCATTCCCGTACTTCTTCCATCGGTAGAGCTTGAAAAATCGACATATGATTGAATAATCTTGTCCTTACTATTATCTTCAGCCTCGAGATTATTCATAGCAGTCTCAATATCTTCTTTGTTTAAATCGGTCTTAACTACTCCCACGACCTTATAGATGGTCTCAGATTCATCCAAAGAATCTGTGTCAAAACTCTGATATATCTTAATCTTTTTTTCTAAGATGTTTTTATATAAATTCTCATTATTAAAGCATCCTTTTTCGACTAAAGTTCCACTAACTGAATCAGTATAATCGTAATACCCAGTCTCATTGAACATAGCTAAGAAATAATCAGTCAAAACTATTTCATCAGCAGCAGAAGGAGCTTTACTTCCGTCTACTAAGCTGAAGTCTTTATAGGCTTCGATTTGAGATAAGTCATCTAATGGCGAAATGAAATAAGTTGATAGTTTTAAATAAGAAGGTAAAGAATCAATTTTATCTTGTGGAATGCTCTTCTTAATATTTATATTCAATGTTCTATAAGCTGGAATAGCTCCTTTATAGGAGTCCTTTATGTTGTTGTAATCTTCATCAGACATATATACTGTCGACTCAGTATTATCTTCTTTGAAGACTTGTTTGTATAAAGTTATAGCATCAGTTCTATAGATGTCGGCAGAAGATGCGTAGGTATCACTCGCATCATAAGTAGATACTTCCAAAGCAAGTCCAAAGAACGTAAACGAAATAATCGAGAGGATGAAAGTAAAGACCAATCTAACCCATCCCGATTTCAAAGAGCTCATAGCCATTTTCAATATTGTTGTAAATGGAATTCTTCCATTCTTTGAATTGTATTTGATATCAGGATTTATATTCTTTTCTATATCATCTTTATTAGTCTTTGAAAATCCAACTGGTAAATCCATCGAATCATCATTGGCCATCAAATCGACTGGAAATCTAACCTTGTCTTTATATGTTATGTAGGATGGTCCATCATAAGAACTAGAAGTTTCGTTTAAGACTGATAAGTCCTTATCAGTCATATTTTTTATACTGTCTATTTTAATAAGACCTTCCCCCACTTTATGAAGGACTGTCGATCCGTCTAACACTTCGCCTTCGCTTGAATGTCTTGTGATATCATCGACTATCAAGCCATTTTTAAGTCTTATTATTCTATCCGCATAAGTCTCAGCACAGGATGCGTCATGAGTTACACAGACGACAAGACAAGTCTTAGATAATTCTTTCAGCAAATCAAATATATCTCTAGAAGTAGTCCCATCCAAGGCTCCTGTAGGTTCATCTGCCAATATGACTCTAGGATGTTTTACCAAAGCTCTAGCAATTGCTACTCTTTGTTTTTGACCACCTGATATTTCGCTAGGCTTCCTATTTGAAAGTTCAGCAATTCCTACTTTCTTCAATATTTCCTGAACTTTATCTTCATTATTTTTTCCGTATTTCAATTCATAAGCCAAGGATACATTATCATGAACAGTGAAACTATTTATGATGTTATATTCCTGAAAAATAAATCCAATATATTTGTTTCTATAGGCATTGAAATCTGTGGAATTAAATGATTTTGAAGACTTTCCAAACAAAATCAAATCACCCGAATCAAATGTATCGAGACCGCCTACAACATTTAAGAATGTCGACTTACCAGATCCAGACTTTCCTAATATGAAAACCAATCCTCTATCTGGAAGAGTGACTGTTATCCCCTTCAACGCCTCTACCTTTTGACCATCTTTAGTCTTATATACTTTATGTAAATCTTTAAGTTCTATCATATTTAGTCCTCTAAGAATCAAAACAAATAAACAAGTATAGTTTTAAATTAAATATTTGTTTATTGCTATAGTTAAATTAGTTAATCATTCATCGTTTTTAATGAATACTTTATGAAAACTAATGTGTATATTCAAAAAGAGGAGAATTTTTATATATGAAAAATAAAAAAATTATATATTGCTTGTCTTTATTGACTTTATCTATGACCTTATCTTCATGTGGAAAAGAAGATATCTCAGTTCCATCTGTCCCACCTATAGATACAGGTAATTCAAGTGTAGTCGAAGAAGAAGGAAAAGCCTCAGATAGACCTGAAACACCTATAGAAAATAGCTATGTTCCTGGCAGTGCTCCTAAAGATTATGATGGAAAATCAATATCTGATATAGGGACTAAAAAGAAATCTTCAGCTTATAAAGCATTCTTCTATGCCGAACATAAATTAGCTAATTCAAATTATTTAACCTACATTCAATCTGCTAATTTAAATGCTTATATTGGATCTGCTGTCGCATTTAAACAAGATGTCAGCGGATTTAGAGTCTTCATGAATAACGCTGGATTTGGTCAATCGATAACCAAATCACAAAAATCCAGTGGATTTCTGGCTTTGATGTCAGTTCCATCAGCAGTTCAAAAATACGAGGATATATCAGCTAATAAAGTAGGATATAGGCAGAATAAATCCGAAGAAAAGGATTCTATTGAAATTAAAACAGGTGAGAATGAAACAGATGGAAAGTATATTTATGGGTCATTCGATTCTAATAAGTACGATCAAAAAAAGATGATGACAAAAGAGGATTATGAGAATTACTGGGGTCATAACCTCTGGGGACTTACTAGTTATACAGTCCCATCATCAAACGCTATATATAAAGCTGATATCCAAAACATCGATGCTGGAAACTCAATAACTCTTTCATACGAATTCACTACCAAAGATACTGCTATAGATGGAGTGGATGCATCCAAAGGATATCAAAAAGAGCAGCAACAAATGTTAGGACAAGCCACTGCTAGTGTTTCAGTCACTATTGATAGCTTAAAAATCGAATTGACACTAGACAAGGATTTATTTCCAACAAAAGTTCACTGCATCGAAGAGTACACAGCTAGTGCAATGGGACAAAGTATCATCAAAATCAAAAACGACATCGTAAACGTATATAAAAAGATAGAAAGTGTGAACGATATCTCCATACCAGAATATAAACAAGACTATCAATTTGGAATTAATGCGTTCACTAATTAACCAGATTCAAAGCTTATATGCTTGTGCATATAGGCTTTTTTTATGCTTAAAAGCATAATTTTTTCTATTTTTAAACTGTGATCAAGAAAATATAAAAGCTGGTATTCAATATGAAATTTCCTTTTTTTATCGAAAGACCTAGTATTTTTTTGAAACTTCTTAAAAAAGTTGTTGAAACTTTCAAGACTCAATGATAGAATAGCAAAGCACTCAAAAAGAGCTGGAAATTTAGCTCAGCTGGTAGAGCATCTCCTTTACACGGAGGGGGTCAGGGGTTCGAGTCCCTTAATTTCCACCATCGAGTGCAAAATAAGTACCGGCATATACATGGGCGGTTAGCGAAACGGTTAAACGCGGCAGACTGTAAATCTGTTCCTTCGGGTTCAGTGGTTCGAATCCACTACTGCCCACCATGATTGGGGTATAGCCAAGCGGTAAGGCAAGGGACTTTGACTCCCTCATGCTTTGGTTCGAATCCAAATACCCCAGCCATTTGTTTTTATTATGACTCGTTAGCTCAGCCGGTAGAGCACATGACTTTTAATCATGGGGCCATGAGTTCAAATCTCATACGAGTCACCATTTGTTTATTTTCTGCCCTGGTGGCGAAACTGGTAGACGCAAGGGACTTAAAATCCCTCGAGGCCAAACCCCTCATGCCGGTTCGACTCCGGCCCAGGGCACCACATAGAGCGTCATAGCCTGGCACGAAAGTGTCAGGTTTTTCGTTTGTTTAAGAAATCATTTCAAATAAAATGGACTACAAACCCGTAGCCCTTTTTATTTATTCTTTTTGAATTTCGACTTTATATATCCTTTAAACATATTCCAAATATAATGTTTATCCATACAAGCAAATCTAAATTCTTTATACTTCAATTTATTTGCGTCGATATAAACATCTAACATAAGCTCAGCAATATAGCCGAAGACTCTTTTATCCTGGCCTATATATTCATCTAGATCAATTCTTTTTTCTACTTTTCCTAACAATTCAAACAACCAATCCAAATATGCATTAGCAGTTTCTTTCTTGGCTACGAACATATTGAAATAATGACCATAGACTCTTCTCATCACTTTCTTATAAGACTTATAGTATTTAGGATAATCAGTCTTGATTATATCTTCTGTGACTTTAAGTCCTTCCTTTTTATGTGCCAATATGTAATGAAGATAATTGGTGTGAATAACCATGACAACTTTGGCCGGTAAAATAAAATCATATTTCTCCAATGTTTTCTCTATTTCTTTTTCACCGATTATATTATCTAAAGATTTCTTGCAGAATAAACTCTTCATAAGAAATCTTCTATAATGCGCGATTCCAAAATACTCGTATTTATTATTTTTATAAGCCCAGTAAGCTCCAGTCAATTCACAATAGCTAGCATTCTTGTTAGAAATATTGTCACCCGTATTATCTAAGCAATTATAAAAATGCTCATTTCTAAAATCAGCTCCAACTTCAATTGGAACATAAATCGGATTAGATGGCATCGAAGCCTTCTTATGAGCCATGACACCAATAAATATCTTTTGATTCATATCTAAAATTATAGCATAAATAGTATTTTTAAATTACATAAGAAAATCATAAGAAATCACTCTAAACAACTTGGATTTATAAATACATAATTCACATCTAAAATGATATACAAGATTCTATAGATTAGACACTACTAGTAATCGGTAAAAATATAGAATTCTACAAAAAAGTGAGAATTTCAATTTATTATTTACTATATCCTTAATGATTTTCACAATCATTGAATACTTCAATTCATGATTTTGATAATAATCTCCTACCATATTAACTTCATATGCAAAAAGAAGTGCTTAAGCATTTCATTTAATTCATAGAATCGTTAACTTTGATACAAAAATTGAATTGATAATTATTCCAAAGACAAATGAATACTAATGATTTATAATTAACTTTAAGTGAGGAAATAAAATGAAAATTTTAAAAAGTTTCAATACTTTAAGAAAGAGAAAATTTTTAAAGAGTTCCAATACTTTAAGAAAGATTGTAGGGATTAAAAGCTTATTATCTTTCTTTGGCAGAGCAAGTAAAAAAGCCATTTATTTAAACCAGGGTAGACAAGGATTAGACCCCAGTCAAATAAAAGCAGCTGATATCCTATTCAAAGATATAGCTATTAAATACAAAGATGCTCCTAAAAGTACAGAGCCGATAAATAAAACTCTATTCTTGTTTTGGTGGGATGGATTTGATTCAGCACCTGAAATAGTAAAACTCTGTGTTAAATCAGTTATAAAGAATTACCCAGATTACAATATCATTCTATTGGATAAAACAAACTTAAAAGAGTATTTACCCGAAGACGATATCGTCTTCCAGGCATACATGAAAGGCAAAACAATAATTCAAAACTTTACTGACTACCTTAGATTTTATTTGATGTATAACTACGGAGGATATTGGATAGACTCAACTCTTTTCTTCCTAAAGAGATTTCCTTTAGATGAAGTTATAGGTGATGAAGATTTTGGGTCTATCGGATTCAGTACATTATCCAGATGTTTCTATGTCGATGGAATAGGCACTAAATGGTGTGATTTCTTCTATGGTGCTAGAAAACATGCACCTATTTGTAAGGCATTCTTAGAATGCTTTCAACGCTACTATTCTAAGTACAATTTCCCTTTTGATTATTTTATGATGGATTGTATCTTATTCGTCTTTATGAAATATTTTATAGAGAATGGTGTATTAGACAAGATCAAAACCTATCCTGGCAGTGCCATATATGTATTCCAAGGAGTTGGAATCAATGCAGAAGTAGATGAAAGAAAAATCTATGAATGCGAAATAATGCCTCAAAAACTAGATAGAAAAATCAAACTATCAAAAGTTAAGAAAGGTAGATTATTAGATTACTTGTTGAGCACCGTTAGATAAGCATTTAACATTAGTATTTAATCTAATATCAATTCAATGACAACACATTAGAAACAGGAATCGACATCCTGTTTTTTAATACTATTCTTTTATTTATAGTATCGATATAGTCTAAATAATCATCAACCGTTTTAATAAAGCCATAGTCATAGTACTCTATTGAAATGGGATCTCCTCTATTATAAGTAGATAATTTAGTATCCAATTCTATTAATTCATCATCCGATAAAAGTGGCTTATCCACTTTATTTTTCTTTTCTTCCATCTTTTCTAAATAATCCTCTTGTTCAGGAAGAGATTTATAAGGAGCCCATTTAACCATCCCTCTATCTCTAAGTCTCATGCTTTATGGCCTCCTATTTGAGTGAGTCTGTTCTTTTCAGTTGAATGTTCTTGTAAGGATGAACACCTCATAACTGACGTGTTTCCAAACCTTTCTCTTATTTTGTCAATAGTTTCATCCATTCTCTTGTCTTTATCATGTTTAGACCAATCGGTCATGAAATCTAGTTGCATCGAATCTATATCCACCAATTCACCACCGACCAAACATAAGCTCCTTATCAAAAGATTTAAAGGACACGAACTAGTCAACAATTCTATAGCTTGTTCTATCTCGTTAGAGGTTTCTAATGGTCTTTCAAATCTCAAGCTTCTTCCGTAGCTTTGTGATTTATCCTTAGATCCTCCGAAAAACAAATCCAATCTATTCATAGCCATATGATTGTCTCTAAGTCTTCTAGATAAGACTCTTCCCATTTCTTTAGCAACACCTATAGCTTCATTTATATCAGCATCGAAGAACAAAACTTGGCCTACCGATAAAGACTTTGGTTTTGCTTTAATTTGTGAAGAGATAACAGCCTTATCAATTCCGTTAGCGTGAAGATAAAGTTCCTCACCTTTTATTCCAAATTTTCGAGATAGATATAAAGGATCAGAGCATGCAATATCTCCCATGGTTTCAAAGCCCAAAGCGTTCAATCTCTTCTCCATTCTTTCCCCTATTCCCCACACTTTGGATAAAGGATGAATAGGCCAAAGCTTTTGCTGAATGTCAGCTCTAGTCCATTTATCGAACAAATCCTTCTTGTGCTTAGCTCCTAAATCCATAGCAACTTTAGCCAAGAATATATTCTCACCAATTCCAGCACAAACAGTGAGACCTGTTTGTGTCTTTACTTTAGCTATGATTTCTTTAGCATACTCGATATCCGTTTGTCCTTTAGCCTTTAAATAGTTAGTAACATCTAAAAAAGATTCATCTATAGAATAAACGTGAATATCACCAGCTTCGACGTATTCTCTATATATAGATGTTACTTCAGCTGATTTCTCTAAGTATCTTTTCATTCGGGGAACAGCATAAATAATATCCGGAATATTTTTAGGAAGCTCGTACCTCCTACATCTACTAGGAATACCCTTGGCTTTCAAAAAAGGAGAAACAGCCAAAACTATCGTACCATCGCCTCTATCAGGATCACATACAACTAATGGAGTAGTGAAAGGATCAAGACCACGATCTATACATTCGACAGAAGCATAAAAACTTTTTAAATCTATAGACAATATATTTCTAGGCTTATAACCAGATAATAGATCTTTATCGCTTATATTCATGGCTGCCTCCTTTCTTTTCCAATATCATATCAAATTTAAAAGAGGCCATTTTTCCAATGGGTAGATTTTAGAACTATTAAAAATCAGCCTACTTTACTAAGCAAAAAAATAAAGAAAATGTAACACCAGCTATCATATTTTTACTTGTTTTCTACTAGTATGTTATCTTCAATCCCTGAAGATAAAGTTGACGTATTTTAAAGATTCGAACAACTAAAAGCACAAGACAATAAAAAACAGCAACTTAATCAGTTGCTGCTTTTTATTGCAATCTATTCATCCTTATCAATTATATGACCTGAAGAAGAAATATTTTTCTCATCTCCATCAAATGGGAAATTATCTTTATTCGCTGGAACATTCTTCACATCATCATTTACTTCGGACCTTGTTTTATCGGAGTTATCCGTGACCAACTCATCAGAAAACTCTGGAGTTGGAACAAAATCTTTATTCTTTTTATTTAATCTTTTAGTTAGTTTGGATTTTCTTGAAAAATATTTCTTAAAGGCTTGAGGTGTAAAGAACAAATCAAGAATTATGAATATAGCGATAAAAGCTAAGACGACCAAAGCCATTATAGATACAGGAACCTTGTGTCCAAAGAAATCTAGCTCTAAACTAAAGTCACCTTCAACACCTTTTATGAAAGCTGTAATTTCTTGCTCACTCTTAGTTATTAGACCACTACCACTATTAGATGCATCGATCAAAGTTTGATAAAGTTCAGTCAATGGTTTACGCATAAAGTAATTTCTAAACAACCCTGATGAATAGGAACCAGGGAAGAACATGGTTAGATATTGAACATATCTAGGCATCATCGAAGCTGGTAGATATGCGCCACACAAGAATCCAATAGCGGCTGAGAAAATGGCTGTTACCGAAGACAATACTGAAACACTATTCACAAAGGAGCAAATAAAATGTACTAAAAGCGTGGCACTAATTGTAGAAAGGAGCATAACTCCTACGATTGCACATCCATCTATGAAATCAGGAAGAATTGCCCCATAAGCAGCTAAGTAAATCAGACAAATTAAATAAACTATAAAATTGACTAAGAAAGTAACAACAGCATTGAACACAGCATATGAAACAGTGACTGTCGATCCACTAATAGGAGAAGAAGCAAAGTCTTTTGTAATTCCCATCTCCTTATCAGTAACCATAACATTTTCAGTATTCAAAGCAACCGTAATACAAGAGACAGACAAGACACCTGCTATCATCCATTCATCTGCAATACCCCTAATTTTATGTACCAGCTCTAATGCCTCTTTAGTCGCATTCTCAGGATCGAACTCAAATCCCAAGCCTTCCTTGATAGCTGCATCCAATTGAGATACTTCCATAGGCCTTAAGAAAATTACATAAACCACTAATACCACGAGTGGGACCATTAAGGAAAACAAGACAAGGGTATGATTTTTCCAAAATACTTTGAAATGTCTTTTGACTAAATAATAAAGGACGCTCAATTGATTAGGCTTTTTATACAATTCAGCTTTGGATTCGTTATTAACACTATTATTCATCACTTGCCTTCCTCCATATTTCTAACACCAGTCAAGTTCAAGAAAACATCATCCATGCTTCCTTTGACCACTTCAAAATCAGTCAATAGATTTTTGTTCTTATCTATGAAATCTATAGCATCGATTGAGTTTTTGACTAGAATTCTATAATAATTGCTATCGTGATTATAAGTAAACTTTCTTCCTTGTAATAAAAATTGGTTCTCCCAATCTTCATTGTTCTTACCATAAACTAACACATAATCACCAGAATATTGGTTCTTCAACTGAGTAGGAGTTCCTTGAGCGATTATATTACCCTTATCCATTACGACGGCATAAGTAGCTTTCTCTGCTTCTTCCATATAATGAGTTGTAAGGAAGACTGTCATTCCTGTTTTTTCTCTCAAATCATTCACCAAATTCCATACGGAGATTCTTGTTTGAGGATCCAAACCTGTAGTAGGTTCATCCAATATCAAAAGCTTTGGATCATGCACCATAGCTCTAGCTATATCGACACGTCTCTTTTGACCACCAGATAACTTGCCGACAGGTCTTTTTAAGAAAGATTGAAGGCCGAGCATATCTATAAGTTTTTGAATTCTTTCTTTCTTAAAAGCTCCTCTCAATCCATAGAAACCAGCTCTTATTTCCAAATTATCAATTGGAGAAAGCAAAGGATCCAAAACTGAATTTTGAAAGACTATTCCTATCTCGCTTTTGATGAGATCTGAATAATGATCTTGATCATAGCCATCCAAATAAATCTTTCCGCTATCTTTTGAAAGAATAGAAGTAATGATATTAATTGTCGTTGATTTGCCAGCTCCATTTTGTCCTAAGAAAGCAAATAAAGATTTCTTTTTCACTGAAAAAGAAATATCGTTTACAGCAGTTAAATCACCATATTTCTTGACTAAATGCTGAACAGATAATATTTCATCTTTTACTACAACTGAATCATTCCTCGAAGGAGACCCAAATAAATGAAAAGGTTTAGAGCTCATATAACCTCCTTACATTAATGCGTATTTTATCATACCAACAATTTATAAGAAAAAGCTAGACAAGGTATTTATCATTCTTTTTTTAATACAATTTATTGTCCTTTTCAAAGCAAAAGTTCAACAAATCCACTTTTACTAAGGTATATGTTTTATTGAGATTCTAACCACCTACTAAATCATTCTCATCATGTTAAAATAAATCGAATAGAAAGGATTAAATTTTAACTATGGAAAAAGAAGAAATTGACAACACTCCTACCCCACACAACAGTGGAAGAAAAGGAGATTTCGCCAAAGTTTGTTTGATGCCTGGAGACCCTTTAAGAGCCAAGTTTATCGCTGAAAACTTTCTTGAAAACCCTGTACAAGTAAATGGTGTTAGAGGAATGCTCGGATACACCGGAACATATAAGGGAATCAAAATCTCAGTCATGGGCTCTGGAATGGGTATGCCTTCAATTGGAATCTATGCTACTGAATTGTTTAAATTCTATGGTGTAGAAAAAATCATTCGTGTCGGATCTTGTGGTGGATATGATCCAGAATTGAAAGTATTCGATACATTAATTGTCCAATCCGCTTCTACAAACTCCAGTTGGGCAAAGCAATATGAATTGCCCGGTGATTACTCAGCTACACCTGACTTCCAAACCATGATTGATGCTTATGAAACTGCAAAGAAGCTTGGAATTCCTACCAAGGCTGCAGATGTTCTCTCTGAAGATAACTTTTATAACGATGTAAATCCTGAGGGATGGAAGAAATGGACTTCTATGGGAATATCAGCTTGTGAAATGGAATCATTTGCTTTATTCTGCATCGCTAAGCATCTCCACAAGAAAGCTTTGACCATTCTCACCGTTTCAGACTCTGTCATCAATCATGTATACACAACAGCCGAAGAAAGACAAACATCATTCAAGAATATGATGCAACTCGCTTTAGAGACTGCCTTAGTCGGAGAGTTGAGAGACAGCAAGTAATTTAAATTTAGGAGAAAATAAAATGACTGTTCTTTTTGTAACCATATTAGTCATTTGGATTCTCCTTTCTCTATTCTTATTTGTTTGGTTCATGACCTCTAATATCAGAAGTAAAAAATCTTTTGATGACAAGGTCTACAAGAAATTGATGAGTCTAGCAAAGAATAGAGATTATTTGATGTTCAACAATGTAAAAAGCAACGATGAGTTCGGAAACGAATATGAGTTTAAGTATATGATAATGGCAGATAAGTTTTGTTATGCCATCAATGAATTGAACGTCAATGGTGCTATCTCCGGAATCAACATAAATGACAATTTCTTCAGTAATATTGATTTAAAAAATAAAAGAATCTCTATTGATAACTTCTATAAAACCACTAAGAAAATGGCTAAGGGATTAGATTCTTACTTACAACAAAGAGATATAACAGACAACTGCTACATAATTCCTATAACTGTTGTTCCCAATTCAATAAGCATCGATCCTGTTTTAAAATGCGAGCACGATAATTCTTACCTTTTCAAATTAAAGGATTTAAAGAAAGGTATTATATCTATCGAAGATAAAACTAATGTCGGTCCAGTTAGAAAGGATGTCGCTGAGGCATATAGAAAAACATTAATATCTTTATCCTCGGTAGAAGATAAAAAATAGGTTTTTGTAAAAAATTTATTAAGCCTTATCCAAAAAGAAAATAAAATAAGTTTGGAGGTTATTTTTTATGACCAAATTAATAGTTTCAAATATGAAATGTATGGGATGTGTACATAAGATAGAAGATATATTGAAGACAAATTCAATAGAAGCCGAAGTCAAGCTTGAAGATAAGACAGTGACAATAAATGAAGCTGATGCAAATAAAGCAAAGACTTTGATCAAGTCCATCGGTTATTTAGTGAAAGAATAAACACATGAAAGAATTTCAAAAAATCTTGAAAGAAATCGGATGGAAGAATTTTTGGAGGTTGACTGGTGGACTAGTATTGCCGATCACAATGCTAGCAATACTAGTGATGTTTGCTCCGACAACTTCTTTCATAACCTTGTTCTTAATTCCTCTTGTCATTCCTTTATTGGCTATCAATTGTCAAAAAGCTTGGTACAAAGCTATGGGCAAAAATGATGAAGACATCTCACCTTTCGATTATGGAAGATACTATAAAAATGGTGGCTTATATGGATCGTTGGGATTTTTATCACCAACAGTATCTTCAGCTTTGATAGGTGCGGCTTGCTTCACCTTACTAACTTTAGTTTTTCCTAACTTGATGGGTGCTTTCGGTCAATATGATGTATTGTTAGAAGCAGAACGTATATTTGCTAACAACTATAACGATGGATATACATACATATTAGACAACATCAGTGCTTTCACCGGTCCTCTGGTAGTCGTAGTTGGAATAACTTTATTCGTCGCTTTAGTTTTCTTCCTATTCTTTATCATCAATTCTTTCCAAGGATATGTCACTTTTCAAAAAGTATTACCCGATGCCGACTTAAACATTGTCGGAGGTGCTTCTAGAACAATGGGTAGAACTTTGGAAAAAGGTATGTTATCCAGGAGATTAAAGACAAATTGGTTCATAATAGTTCCCATCATTATATTCAACATGTTAGTCCAAGGTGGATTTATGACTTTATTTTCTTTAATTCGTAACGATTATCCTCAGTTGATTTGCGGAGTCCCAGCCGCAATAGGAATGATATTATCGACTCCTTTGATCACTCTTCTTTTGATATCAAACGTATCGACTGCAAATATCATTCTTCCTACAATCGCCTTAAGAGTAAACGAAAGAGACAGAGCATATTTAGATGCTATCTACTATAACAAGAGCTATCAACATTCAAAAGAAAATTCAGGAAAAACTCCATTCGATGGTTTAGCTGGTCCTATAAACGCCCATGTTGAAGAGAGTGAAGGTGGTTTCTTCGATGCTTCCAAAGATGATGGACCTACTTTCTACTCACCTCAAAATGACGATACATCCCCTTCAAAACCAGTCGATGAAAAAGACGATCAAAAATCAAATACTGATGCTGAGAAACAATCTGATAACAAGAGCAGTTCGCCTTCGTTCGGTTTCTTCGACTTTTCATCTAGCAATGATAAAAAAGATGATTCAAATGAAGAAAACGGTTCAAATAAAGATAAAAAAGAAAAATAATTGCTGAGTTTTTATCGTTATTAAGTATACTTTCAATAGATAAACGGAAAGGAGGATATCTAAACAAATCAATGATCAAAATTTACACCTCTCCTTTTTGTTCTTCTTGTAAAAAAGTTAAAAACTATTTTAAAGAAAAAGGAATTCCAGTAAAAAACATAGATATAATCGCTGGAGATTTAACTGTAGAAGATATCTATGAAATACTAAAGAAAAGCGATTATGGAACAGAAGAAATAGTTTCTTCCAGGTCCAAAATATTCAAAGAGAAAAGACCTGACTTCAATTCGATGAGCGTAAAACAATTAGCTGAATTCATCGTTGCCAATCCGACAATTTTAAGAAGACCTATCATCGTCGATGATAGAAAGATACAAGTCGGATATGATCCTGATGAATTGACAGCATTCAGACCTATCATCAAACAAATAATTATTGAAAACTGTGCTAATTGTCCTTTGAATAAAGTCTGTAAGCATATGCCTTACCCCGAGGAAACAAAGCAATTATGTGAGGATAAGAAAGAATTTAAAAAGCCTCAAATACAATTAGTAAAGCAACCTAGCTGAGGTTGCTTTTTTAAAAAAAGATTTGAGCATCACTCAAATCCTCCATTATTGTTAATTATATTGTAATTATAAATCAATATGACAACCTCTTTTACTTTCTTCATGAACAACTGCTGATCTTCATCTAAAATATCGTCAGCCTTGAATTTTATTCCATCCTCTTCTTGAGATACAGTAACGAAATCAGAGGTCATATAGAATTGTGTCTCGTGCGAATAAAATAGATTGTCATACTTAGTTTGTGTTCTAAAGATGGAAACACCCATATATCTATCCGTAATATAGTCAATTCCTAATATATCCAATAATGTAGGAACGATGACATATGGACTTGTAATATCAGTATAACTTACTATCTCATTTTCATTTAATCCATTGTTCTCTGCATATGCTTTCTTCAATGTCGGATTACATATCATATTGATTGTCGAATATCTTTCAGGTAAATATATATCTGAATCTTCAATATTACATACATAAGACATCAGCATCTTATCTGCGTTATCGCTCTTATAGTAGGATTCATGATCCCCATACAAGACTATTACTGTATTGTCATATAAATTCGTTTCTTTCAATCTATTTATTATCTTTCCTAACGCCACATCAAAATCCATCATAGCACATTGAATATATTCGATTTGATTTTGAATAGTGACAGAATCATCATTGCAGATATTGACCCATTTACCTTCTGACTCAGCTTTTTTCAATTTGGAGTAATATCCGAGATTATTAAACTTTGTATAGTTTGGGCATTTTTTGCTATATGGGCCATGAGTTGAAAAAGTAGTATAGAAAGTAAAAAACGGCTCATCTTGAACAGGAACAAGTTTATCCAATGTTAAATCGACAAAATCACTATCCAATGGATAAGAACCATTCCATTTATAAATACCTTCTATGACATCGGGATTGATATCATTGGCAAAGTACGAATTAGTAAATCCAAGGTTCTTTATTTCTTCTCCTCTGTTATAGAAAGCATTATTGTTATCATGAAAGAATGAAGTAGTATATCCATTATTATTCAACATATTAGGAAGAGAATATCTATCCTTGATTCTTCCAGATTGAACACTGGTTTGTGAAGCTCCTAAACCTGTGATTCCGATAAACTCTGACACATTCGTTTTGTTCTTCGAAACATTATTAACTAAATTAATTGAGTCCTTCTCCAAAGAATATAAGTTAGGTGTTAGAGTTTCATTGACAAGATATGAGCAACCAGTCTCAATCATGATAGTCAATACATTGTAATTCTGACATATTCCTTGGTAATCAGAAGTGTTAAGCCTATCATTAGCATCTTTGGTTTTTATCTTATCGTTAGAAGTCGGGTTTATCGTGGTGACTAAATCACTGAAACTAAAATTCAATACTCCAAATTTATTTAAAGATTCTTTCTTTTGTGTTTGAGTTATAAAGTTAATTGTTTGGAAAGGATTTAATCCTGATTCATTAGCATCTTTCACAAAAATTAATGTGCAGCTATTAAAAATCAAGAAAATAGCAGCCATGATTCCAGATATTATAGCTGGATGTTTAACTTTCTTATCGATCTTCTCAGATCCCTTTTTGGTCAAAAAATACATAGTAACTATAAGACCTGAAGTGACTAAATAAATAATCAACGAATATATTATTGATTTCCAAGGAATATAGCTTGAATTGAAGACTGAGACTGTGGTTCCTATCATCGCTAAATAGCTGAAGGAAAATATATCGCTAGTGGATTCAAACATCATCAAATTCAAAAAGACTAACAAAGAAAAGATAACACCAATCACTATCGAATAAATCAATGAATACTTATTTGATTTAAAGAAAAATATCGGCAATATCAAAAGAATATATAAAGATAATTCCAAAAACGGACCAGCATAATAGAACTGACCATATATCATCTCGTTCAGCAATATATCGAACGCAAACATGAATAAGAAAAGAATGATTGATAAATATATTTTTCTTATTAGGTTATAATTCTTCATTCTTTACTCGCCCTTCTTTACTACTTTTTTACATTTTAATCATCCACCTTAAAATAATCTAATGGTTTTTATGTTTGATAGTTCATACCAAAGTAAATGAAATAAAGCAACAAAACCGCTGTGTTAAAATTAACGAGTAATATTAGGGGCAATAAAAAAATATGAACTTTAAAACATTTGCCCTGGATGGAAGATTTGGTGATCCGAGCCGTTTCTCCGTTGCTAAGATGGTCAAGGACGAACTGGAGAAAGGAGGAATGAGTTATTCTGAGTTGTGTCCTGACATAGTTATTTGCATCGGAGGAGACGGAAGTCTCCTCAAGTCTTTGAATTCCAGGGGATATGAAGGTAATTACCTTCTTATTAATGGCGGAACTTTAGGTTATTTAGGCGATTATCATACAAATGAATGGGAAAAAGCCGTCTTCGATTTATTGAGTGACAAGACTCCTAGTTTCGAAGAACATATTCCATTAGTTTGTCAAGACAAGAGCGGCCACTTCTTCTATGCGGCTAATGACATTTCTATGATAGCTCCAGTCAGAGCTATAAACTTCGATTTATTGATAGACAACGAAAAATTACTAGCCACCCAAGCTAGTGGATTGATCGTGTGTTCACCTTTAGGTAGCACAGCATTCAATTTATCAGTAGATGGACCTGTATTATTAACTGGTAATTCAACTTATTCATTCTCATTGGTAGCTCCGATTTGTAATAAAGTAACACATACATTCATAAAACATGGCGTATTAAATAATACATCCACATTGAAAATTAGATTAGAGCAAAACGCAAAGTTATATAAGTTCGGTGGAGACGGAATAGAAAACAGGACTATGTATGGACATGATTTCTGTTTCTATCCATCTACAAAAAGGAGATTCTATATCGTTAGATATAAAAACCACTCCTTGATAAAAAGAATGTCGGATTCATTTTCAACTGTCAAAGGATAAAGAGAGGAAATTAAAATGGCATTAATTGATTCAACATTTACTGGTTATGAGTGGTACATGATTTTGATTTATGTAGTCGTAGTACTAGGACTTGTAGGTCTCATAACTTATCTTTGTATTCATTTTTCAAAAGGAAAAATTGAAAACAGAGAAGAGAAGAAAGAAAGCGAAGTCTATGTTCAAAAGACTAGCCAAGTAGCACAAATATTCGGTGGAAAAGAAAACATCATTTCTATTGAAATAAGAGGGTCTAGAGTTGTAGTAAACGTCAAGACTACAAACGGAATCGATCCAAAGAAATTAGATGAAGAGGGGCTAAAAGGTTCTATTATCATGGGTCAAAAAGTCATGTTTCCTGTCGGAAGCCAAGCTGAGGAATTTGCTAAAGACCTCAAGAATAAAATAGACGGATAATAAAATAGTGGAATCGCTCGATTCCACTATTTTTATTCTCAGTTCAATTAAAGCTTATTGATTTCAGTCTGCATCCAACTAGCTAATGTAGTGTTGTTGATATCGTACAATTCAAACTTTACTTCTTGTTCTTTTCCGTTGCTCCAATAACCAGTATCGATAGACAAGGATTTATCATCATTGATGGTCAAAATCAATTTTGTGGTCTGGCTTTCGAAGTATGTAGTCGATACACCTTGATATTGATTGTCAAAGAAAGTTCCAGAATAACTTACGAGCTGATTTTCAATTTCATAAGTCTTATCGCCTGTCTTTTTAAATAATTTAGATGATAAATTACCAAAGTTAGGTCCGATATCGCCAAAGTTATCAAATGAGTAGTCTGTAGATCCAGACAAAGCTACTCTACCCCAATTCCAAACATTTCCAGGTGTATATTGATAGACATAATATTTTCCATCATCTTCCTTATGAATAATTGAATCATAATTGTCTGTTCCCATATAAGGAGATTGGAGGTTAGAAGAACCATTGTCATATGTTCTTTCATAATCGTTCTTTCCATCGTGGTTCTTGTCTTCATACATCTGAGCATAATAGACAGCATCCTTAGTAAAGTAACCGGTGGTCCAAGAGTCTTTATCGACAGCTGGATTTTGAGTTAAAGGAGGAACACCGACAAATAGCTTCTTGTAAGTGAAGCTATCAGCCGTCTTCACTGAATCAAAGATAGCTTGAAGTTCAGGGTTATTATTCTCATATCCATTCTTAGGCAAGTGTTTTACCAAATCCTCATGTCCATAATTAGTAAAGTTCAATGAATATGATGTCGTTCTGATCCAATAATTGATAGCACTGGAATTGGATCCTTTTTGATCAGGAGTACTTATAGCCAAGGATATTATTTTTCCATTATCAATGTTTATAACAGCTTTTTGAACCCAATTCAAATTGGAAGCTTGATAGCAATTAATCAAAAACTGAGCTTTTTGATTAGATAAAACATATTCACCATCTTCATTCACATCGATGTCTGAAGCATCGATGAAATCCCAAGGATTTCTAAATTCACTTTCATATGATATAGGTTGATATACCCCGGTAGATTCATCGTAATCAGATACATAATACTGCTTGTATTCATTATTTAAATCAATGGTTTCAGTATATGCTGATCCTGTAGACTTATCTTTGAAATAAGTCAAAGTCTGCGTTCTATAAAACGTGGTACTCGAATCAACTTTTTCATGAGTAGTTTTATCTAAATCATAGCTTTGGCGAATTGCGGAAGTAGATACGCCTTCATCATCTCCAACTTTGAAATTCAAAGTTCTAGTGGTGTCCGTTCCAATATCGACAGATTGTTTATTGTTAGGATGAACGACAGTCAATTTCTCAGTCAAAGTTGCTGTATAATTTGTCTCTCTCAAAACGGATATAGCATCTTGAATCTCAGTCAATTCAGAATTGTCGTTTATTGCTCCTTGAACATCTTTTACTGAATTCAAAGGGACAGCACAGCTTGTCAATCCAACTATAGTCAATAAACTAAAAATTGATAAATTTATCTTTTTCATTGAACTATCCTCCTAATTTTCAAAATACGAAGGGAACGAAGTAGTTCCATAATCCGAATAGACATTGACAATATTTACAACATCTCCACCCGACAAAGTTATGGATGTAGAAGTTCTAGATACTTTTTCATCCTTCAAAGTAACTGAAGAGTATCCGCCAGTACTACCACTTCCTAAATCAAAGTAAGGAACTACAAATGAAGAAGCATTCAAATAGGTGGCATCACTAACCAACGAATAATTATCAGATGTTTCTTTGTGGAACAAAGAATCGGATAAAGATTCAAAGGATGGTAACACAGATGAATTTTTAACACCTATATCAGAAAGAATAAATTCAAGCTTTCCACTTGTTCCAACACTATAAGTGTATTTAGATCCACTTTTAATCAATACATCATTGACTGATAGATTTTCTTGATTACCAGTGTAATGCTGGTAAATACCATCATCAGTGACATATGTCTTAATCATCACGTCTGAACTATCTGAATAAGATGTTATCGTATAATTTGATCCTAAATTGCTAAATGCAGTCGACAATGCTGCATTAGATTCACTAGATTTAGTTAAATGAGTTATCTTCTCAGTAGGATAAGAAAATTCAAAATCAGAAGTCAATGTAGAAGTATAGGTGAGTTGGCCTTGTATAGAATCTTTTCTAGGGAGATAGGTTATATCCATCTTAGTCAATCTACCCTGCCCATCGTAAGAGACATTGCAAGAAGAAACACCCCAGCCAAATCCTAAAATCTTTTCTGAGACAAATTCAGCTTTCTTTGCTGACAATTCAGTCGCTGTAAAATCAGAAGCAAAGACATAGTCAAATGGATTTTCAAACTTTGAATTAAATCTAATTTGACTTCCCAAATTAGTGAGTTGAACTTTTTTGACTTTATTAGTCTTATCTAACTTTTCAAAGAAAGTTGAACCATCAGTATCTTCAAAATAAGTTTCACCGTTTTCATCAATCACTGCTCTAGATTCAGTCCCGTCACTGTTCTTGACAAATCCAAATTGTCTATATGCTGAATAGGCTTCAGAATAATCATAACTATCATATCCTTCAGGGAATGAGTGAGAGACAGTAGCACTTACTTTAACGATGACATTCTCTTTCAATGCATCGATTGTACCTTGATAAGATGATGTGACATTTTGAACTGCATTCTTATCGAGCAAAGTAGGTTCACTAGCTTTGCATCCGACTAACATCAAAGGCAATAATAAAAGTGATAATTGTTTTTTCATTTTGCTGTGCCTCCTTTCTACATACTAGAAGTAAGAACTTTGTAAGCTTGAGAAAGTTCATCCACCTTTGAAATATCGGTAGTTCCAAAGTTGCTATAAGAGATGGTCAACTTATGGTCTCTTCCATCGACTCCACCATAAGTCAAAACAAAATCTTTGATCTTGTTATCATTCAATTCAATATCCAATGTCTTGAAATCAAACTTCATAGTAGAAGCATTGGCTACATAATTACCATACTTTTGAGATAAATAATCAGCAGATCCTGTAAGACCGGTTAACAAGCCCACTTGGAAGGTGTGATCAGCTTGAATAAGATTTTCGATATCAAAAGTGTATTTATCTCCATTCACAGCAAAAAAGTTAGGTGAAAAACTACCTACAGTAGGTAGGAACGAAGTAGGTTCATCATAGCTATTGTCATCTATAGCAGAAATATAATTTGAACTAGGTGATACTCCAATCCATTGATAACTGCCATTATTAGCTTGGGCAACACCGATATAAGTAGTTCCATGAGTTGAATCATATAATTTCAAATCAGATAACATAACCGGATGAGTTTCATTATCAAATTGATAGTATGAATTATATGAAATATTTGAATAAGAAGGTGATGATGTATTTTGATCCCATTGATCTACTGTGAAAGATACAGTGTAATTACCTTTTGCCATATCTTTTTTCAATGAAGTCATAGCATTATTCAATCGGGTGAATGAATCACCTGTTGCCTTAGCTTCAACAGGTTTCATTGTAAGTACATCTTCTATCAAAGATAAGTCAGTAACATAAGTTTCTCTCAAACCACCAAACATATCTTTCTTGACCATGTTGAACATCATCCTTGATGGTATTCCATCCTCACTCAAAAGAAGTTTAAAATCTTCAACATATTCACTTAATGTCTTTCCATCAAATGTATAAGAATCATCAAACGAGAAGAAGGAAACAAAGCTAGAATTCAATCTCCCTTGTCCTTTACCGGTAGGAGTTAAAATTAATCCATCATCGGAATTACTGGCGATTAAATAATCCCCAATATTATCCAAAGTCAAGAAAGAGAATGGATTCCCTGTTAAAGTATCAAATGCTACTTGATTTCCATTTTTGTCAGTGACATTCTTTTCCAACACTGTATTAGTTATATCCAAATATTGTTCCACAGCATAATTTCCAGATTTCTTATAATAAGTCTCAGACAATACTTTTCCTAAAGAATCAGAAATCTTAGTGTAACGATAATTTGAAGATACAGCATCGACTATCAATCTCTTACCAGTGGAATATCCATAGGTCTTTTCAGTATCGAACTCAATACTATTACTGCTGAAAAAAGAAACAACTTTATTTTTTACAGCATCTGTCAAGACATTAGTGTCTATAGCTTTTTTAGAATTATCGCCAAGTTCTTGTAATGGAACTGCACAAGAAGTCAGTGTAGTGATAAAAGCTAAGGAGCACAAAGAAATAATTATTTTTTTCATATCATTATCTCCTTACAAAATTTATGGTTGCAAAATCAGTATCTAAACTAGACACAGTGAAAGCCATATTCAATTCATCTCCAGAATCAAATTTGAAGTCTCTATAAAAACCTTCTATTTGATCGTCACTTCCAAAAGAATCACCTTCCAAGAAAAGATCAGATGAACTCAATTGAACATCAGTTGAAGTCATATGTCTATTCATTCCATCCTTTGAAAGAAGCTCGACCAATCCATAGTTTTCAATGATTCCATATTGACTATATGGAGCAGTAGAATTATTAGAATAAGCAAAATCATAAATATTCTTATCAAAATTCAAAGAATCACTATTTAAAGCATATCCATTATCCGTTTGTTTAACTAATCTAGCATCAATCTTAAACACTTCAATTCCAGCCTCATTGAAATTGTTTGAATAAGTAGAAGTAGAGCGCAGTAATTCTAGAGGATAATTTCCACTTAGAACATTGTTTCTATTAGCATTAGCATCGAGATTATTCAATCCATCAGTTGTATAGTAAGAAATCAAAAGATATTCACCATAGGGATTATCGTTTGAGTCAGCTCTCAGCAAAATAGATGAGCCATCTTCTTGGAAAGAATTCAATTTGACTTCTTGTGTAGAATTAACAACAGTCGGATTAATCCAACCCATCAAATATTTTGAGAAAGGATTATGATCGAATAGAGCACCATCCATCATATCTAATCCACTCAAAGGAGATCTCTTAGAACTAGAATCATAATAATCTTCCAACCCCAAAGCTTTTCCTATTTGGTTGATATAGATGTGATTGTCATGTGCCGTCCCTATTCCATATTGCTCTTTTGTGTCATATACATAAGAATCATAATAACTCTCCCATGTAAATGAACCTACAGGGATATTTCTATCTTTAAAAGAGTTATTGAAATATGTATTGTTACCAAAAAGTGAAGTCCACAATACTTGAGAAGAAGTAGTCGAATAGGAATAAATCTTCTCTGTTCTATAAGGCTCAGAATAAATCAAAATTATATTATCTATAAGATTATCTCTATCAGAATCAAAATCATGTGGATCATAGGTGGCGGTATCACCTGTGAAATAAAGTTTGTAGACATCCTCCATGACATCGGTTATGACTTTTTCAGCTCCTATAGTAGCAGCCTTTTGAGCAAAATCGTAATAAGTCGATTGAATTTCATAGATTGGTGCTACAACACCATTAATATCTAATTTTTCATAAGATGATTTCTTATAAAATTCTTGTACTGAATTCATATCATTGAATCCATCTTCACCAAAGAATGAATCCTTGATATTTACAAGCATGTCATCATCAAAAGAATCACTGTGTGTGACTAAACTATCTTTCGTCTGACTATGACTTGAGTCAGCATCTTTAAATTGGACAGGAACCACTAAAACATTAGCTTGTCCTTGTTGAGGAAGTCCGGATTTTCCTTCATTCCTTCTCATCTTTCCAAAGTCATTCTTTATTCCTTGTGGTCTTTTAACATCAGGCTGTTCTGCATCTTTAAAATAGTTCTCACCCTGCTTCCAGTCAGCAAAAGCGTCATAAGAAGATGTGGTTATACTAGAACCACTTCCTGTACTAGGTTTAGTAATACTACTATTAGAACTACTTGATTCATTAGTTTGATGACATCCAATCAAGGTCAATAAAGCAAGCAATGAAATTCCCACGCGAGCTTTTAACTTCATAATTAATCCTCCATTTGCTTTTTTACAAATTGTTTATACAACTTAATTATTATACAAATAATAGGTATGTATTCGATTCTAAACTTGTAATTGCTTTCAAATAATGATTAACTTAAAAATGCCTTATAAACATATCGAATTTATTTTATGCAAAAGGAGATGCAATTATGAAATCTAAAAAATTAACAATTTGTCTCGGTTCAATCATCGCTATTTTATCTTTGGCTTCATGCGGAAAAGAAAATAATAGTTCAACATCACCTTCCTCACCCAGTAGCCCTACTGACAGACCATCAACTCCATCCACTCCCAAGCCTTCATCACCAAAAGACTCAACCACTCCTTCTAGCAAAGAAGAAGAGCCTATAACATCTTTTGATGAAGTAAAAGAAAAAGTAATAGCTCTAAAGAATACTGAAGCTACATCTTTTAAAATGACTATAAATAGCAATAATTCCATAACAACTTATACTTCTGAGATAAGAGCGAATGAATATCTTAGAACAAAAGAGAATAGCACTTCAAAAGAAGTATTATTTGATGGATACTATGAAAATTTCGGTGTTGCCTATGACTTGGATATAACACAACAATCTGGCGATTTATCATTGAGCGGATACGGAACCAAATACACACTTGGAGACACAGTCGATAGCAATAATCAAATAATCACAAAAGATTATTTCATCACTTCTAAAATTGAAAGCAAGAAAAACTATTACTACGATTTCAACAAAGCTATAAACAATTACTTGATTGATAAATTCGAATCACAAGATGTGACACTCAGTAATTTCGACGTGATAGATGCAAAAAATAAAATTTATTTATTTAATGCTTATTCTGAAGTATCTTATTTCAACAATTATAGTTACACATTCCAAATAGCCTTTGCATCAGATTGGAGTCTAAAAGAATTGACCATATCTGAAAAGAAAGCTAAAGAAGATAACTGGGACAAAGAAACCCACACTCCAAGTGGAACATATACTACGACTTTGACCACAATAACTGACATAGCCAATGATCCATTAGAGATTTCATCTTTCATTCCAACGATTTTAGGAAAGAATGTAGATGACTATTATCTAAAGGAAGGATGCATACATGATGGAGATGTAAAAATTGTAAACCGCAAGGGGTCTACAAATATTGCTGCAGGCGATGTTTTAAATGTCGAATTAGATGATTCTATCTTCTATCTTGGTGCTTCTAATTTAGAAATAAAAGCTTCTTCCAACACATCCATCATAAACAATACTGAAGAAGAAGGCTGGGTGGCCTTAGCCAAAGGAACTTGTGATGTGACAATAGGAACTGCTTTATATCCAAACTTACTAACTATTTCAGTGACAGTATTAGATGCTAGTGAGGCACCTGCTTCTGTGGATTATTTCGAAGGAATGGTAACAGGATCTAGTTACCTCGACGAATATGGAACTACAATATCTATTTCTAGCAACACGGGATTAAATCAAAAATTTGAATTGATTGCTTGTTCAAGCTCATCCACATCGACCGTTTATGGTCCATTCGAATCTTCATTCGTCTCTTCTTTAACAGTAGGAGCATTAAATATGATGGATTACACTATGTCGACCACTCCATACGATTCAGGTTTCTCTTTTTCTTTCACTGAAGAAACCTCAGCCAAAAAAACAGGAAAGACTGCAATATTTATGAATGTAAATATCGCCATATCTGTTGCTGATGGAACTTATAATTTTGGAATAACACAAACTGGATTCACCTCACAAACAACCCCTTTAGGAACATTCAGTATAATAGTCGGCTCATCAAATTAATATGAAATCAAACTATAAATTTTTATCATTGCTGTTAGTAATCTTTTCAGCTATATCATGCTCAACTAATACAACTTCTTCAACATTTAATTCATCAAACAACACTAATTCAAACATCTCTAATGTTATTCCAACACCTCCTGATTCATCTTCTGCGCCAACTGATCAAGATACATTAGAAATATCAGCTTCATTTCTAAAGAACTCTTTCTCTCAATATGACACATTTTCTAAAGGAGATATGAAAGTCATATCTTCAAAAGACGGAAATGAAATAGAAGACTATAAGATAACTTATAAAAATACAGGAGAAGAATTAAAAGATGGTGATGTTCTTTTAAAGAGTGGTAACTTCAAAATGGTTGTTTCTAGCGGAAATCTTCAAGGTGAATTCACCTTAAAGATTTTTGCTTCTTCATCTTTTGAAGAATCCTTATCTGTAATTCAAAAAGAAGATGAAATATTCGTTGATGATAATGTGGTTGATTCTTTTGATGTGTTAGATAATTATTCTTATATAGATGGAAAAGGAAATAGGAAAGAAGGTTCTTTTGTTCCTAATTCTATTCAATATAAATATGAAAACAATGACTTACCAACTTTTAATAGCAGTGGGGTAATTTTATTAAATATTAAGGCGACGGGGCTTAAAGGAAATACTATTTCAACATCCAAATATATAAATGTTTTGAATAAGGAATTAAATAAACTCGGTGGAAATAGTACTGAGTCTTTAACTGCTGACACTTCTACTTTAAATATCAATATAAATAACAGCAGGACCTTACCATCCACTTACACTAAGAATTTTTATTCATCTGATGAAGTGGAAGTTGCATATACCGCAAAGCAATATGGATTAAATTCTTATTGGAATTACCATTACATGCCAAGTAAAGGACAAGTTCCTTTATTAGTGATTCCATTAGTTATGCCTGGATATATGAATTCAGTAACTTCAAAGATGAGAGATAAAATAGAAAAGGCATTCTTTGGATCGAAATCAGATGGAATCAATTATGAATCAGTTAGATCGTATTACTATAAATCTTCCTTTGGTCAATTAGACTTATATGGAGAAGTAACTGATTATTTCGATGTCGAAAAGAACACAGGTTATACGAACACCAATAAAATCACTACTGATCAGATGGATGGAATAAGACAATCAGCATTTGACTGGGCTTTAAACACTTACAATATAGATTCCAAGGATTTGGATTCCGATAAAGATGGAGCTGTAGATGGTGTATGGTTCATCTACATAGGTCCTAATTCATCTCCTTCCTCTTCTATGACTACAGCAACTCCTTTTTGGGCTTACACATCTTATATAGCAAATCCTAAAGCCGACGTTGATAATCCTGTCATGAGTGTTTCTAGTTTTGCTGGATATGACTTCATAACCCAAGATGTAGCTATAACTAGTGGATTCAATTACGACAATAACAAAGGACTAGATTCACATGTATTAATTCATGAGACCGGTCATATGCTCGGTCTCAACGACTACTACAACACTTATGGTGATTCAACTTATTCACCATTGGGTGGATTAGATATGATGGATGGTGATTTTGGAGATAATAATCCATATTCAAAAATCTTGTTAGGTTGGGTAACACCATCGATTTACACAGGATACGGATCATTAAATCAAGAATTGAATTCATGCAATTCAAAAAATTCAATGATAATCCTCCCTTTAGACAACAAACTCTATTCGATTAAAAAAGGTAAGATTCAATTCAATCCATATGATGAATATTTAATAGTCGATTATTATTCATCAACAAACCTCTATGAACAAGACTATACTGGAAAGGGAATGAAGACATTGAAAGGAAATGGAGGAAGAATCCTCCATGTTGATAACAGATTATCTAAAAGAGTAGTAGAAGATAATAAAGTTGCCGGTTATCTATTAGACAACCCAGATGATATCCTCACCGATTCAACATTAAAATTATCGAATACAATTACGAATTCATATAAGCAAAACGATACAGATAAATACGGGGCTTTCGATGAAATAAGATTCATTTCAGCCAACGGAAAGAAAGTATCTAAGAATACTAACTATGTGTCCAATCTATCTTTGAATTCATTATTTAAAAAGAATCAAAAATTCAATCTTTCATCATATAAATCACAGTTTGTAAATGAATCAGTAGATACATCTAATGCATCATTCACCACTGTAGTTAAGTTCAACTAATTCCTATAAAAACTAATAAATTGAATCTAAAAAAGATTATTGGTCAATCCAATAATCTTTTTAATTCTATTTAGAATTGCTTATAAGTTAAAAGGTAATTCACAAGTATCGATTTGATCTATCTTAACATAACAATCAGTTTTCGAATCGAAGCCATTTCCTCTCACGTTAGAATAAAGATACAAAATCATTGAATCCTCAGTCACATCACTTATCTTACATTGACTCAATGAATTCATAAAGATATTGTACGAAGTCAATCCTAAATAATCATAAAGCCAAGTAACAAAACTTTTTCCTATATATCTAGTTGTTTGATATTTCTTTCTAACTAAATAAAAAGCGACACCATCAATGGTGTCATAAGCAAATGATTTTAAATAACTATCGCTCTTCTCTAAAGTATGGCAATCCAAGAGAACTGGGCGGTTGAACACTTCTTTTTCCAATGATGCTAGTAATGATGAGAACAATAACCGTGATAACATACGGAATTAAGTTCATAGTTTTCATCATCAAGAAAGTAACACCTGTTATTGCATTAGGAAGAATGAACAAAAAGCCAAAGACAAGGGAGCCAACAATAGCAAGAGTTGGCTTCCAAACACAAAATATAACAAGTGCTATAGCAAGCCACCCAAAGGCTTGAATAGTTGAAGAATTCTCCCAACTTCCACCGACAAAGTCCATAACATAGGATAGACCACCAAGTCCAGAAATAGCACTTCCGCAAAGAATTGCAGCATATTTGTATTTTGTGACATTAATTCCGACAGCATCAGCTGTAGCAGGATTATCACCTACAGCACGTAAAGACAAACCGATTCTAGTCTTTCTTAAAACAACAGCAACAACAATGGCAATTATGATAGCTAGATAGATGATTATTCCATATTCTAAAAAGATTTGGAGGAAATCAATTCCAGCATTTTCGCTTAATGCAGGATTGCTTTTCAAAATTACATCATCAAAAATGTTAAGACGGAGAATTTTGCTAGCATAGGAAAGATAGGTCTTATCGATGATGGACATGAAGTAATCAGCACATCCTGTACCAAATGTTGTAAGAGCAAGACCAGTAACATTTTGGTTACAACGGAAAGTAACCGTGAGAAGGGAATAAATAAGACCCGCTATGAGTGACATCAAAACACTGAAGAAAACTGACATAAAGACGACACCAATCCAAGGAGCACTCATAGGATCAGTACTGTACCCGCTCATAAAGATAGAGGCACCAAGACATCCACCAAATGTTCCAAAACACATAACACCAGGAATACCCAAATTCAAATGTCCACTCTTCTCCATCAAGATTTCACCGGTACAGCCGAAAAGAAAAACAGATCCTATAGTGATTGCACTGACCAAAAGAGATATAAACAAACTCATTTTATTTCTTTACCTCCTCTTTAGAACTATTGACTTCTGAGGCGAGCGATTTATTTATTTGAGCATCTATTTCCTTCTTTTCTTTTTCTTTATTCTTATTAAAAACAACTCGATAAGTAATAAAGAATTCGGATGCTATGATGAAGAAATAGATTATTCCTATAACGATATTAGTTATTGAATCATTAGTAATTCCACAGGCGGTCTGAACCTGAGCCATACCCCTATTTAAAAAAGTGATAAGAAAAGAAGTCCCAATCATGACGAACGGATTAAATTTGGCAAGCCAAGCGACCATTATTGCTGTAAATCCCATATTCTTAGCTGTATCGGCTGTAATGGTATGATCAATACTTCCCGCAAGAAGTAGTCCAACAACACCGCATAAGGCACCACTAAGGCAAACAGTTCTTAAGATTACTTTCTTAACATTGATTCCAATATATCTAGCCGTATTTTTAGACTCTCCGACTACTTCTAGTTCATATCCATGTTTACTGAAACGAAGATAGACAAAGATAAAGGCAACCATGACGATAGCAACTATAAGACAAATAAGCCAAGAATCACCAGGAATATTCCCTTTATCTAAAGGATTGAGAACACCAGATCCAGTCGTAACGACAGCACTGATGAACACAGCTACAAGACCTGTAGCAATATAATTCATCATTAAAGTAAACAAAGATTCATTTGTATTGAAGAAAGCTTTAAAGATGCCAGGAATAAGCGCCCAGATAACACCAGAGAGAATACTGACAGGAATCATAATTAAGATGATGGCATAATCTGGGAGTTTTGCATTACCAAGAAAGAAAATACATACAATGCACATCAAAGCACTTATCAATATTTGTCCATTACCGCCAAGATTCCAAAACTTCATCTTAAAGGCCGGAATCAAAGCAAGACCGACACAAAGGAGTAAAGAGAAGTCACGAACAGAATTCAATATTCTTCTCTGAGTTCCAAACACGCCTTTGAAAAGTTCGACAAAAACAACACCAGGATTGGCTTGGGCAAAGATAAATAAAATCATCATAGAGACTAAAAGTCCTAAAAGAATAGATCCACCACGAATAAGCAATCTCTGCCACCAAACAAGATTTGTTCTCTTGACTAGGTGAAACAACGGCTGCTTCTTATGTTGTTCTTTATTCATCTTTACCAACCTCCGTTTCTTTGACCATCAACATTCCAACCTCTGATTTTGTAGTCGTTCTTGCATCTACAATACCAGAAACCTTTCCACTACTTAAAACGACGATTCTATCGCAGAGAGCGAGTAACACATCTAAGTCTTCACCAACATAGATAACTGAAACTCCCTTCTTCTTTTGTTCATTTAACAAGTTGTAAATGGTATATGAAGAATTGATATCCAATCCTCTAACCGGATAAGCAACCATAAGGACCTTAGGAGAAGCAGCAATTTCTCTTCCGACAAGCACTTTCTGAACATTTCCACCAGAAAGTGTCCTGACAGAAGTGTAAACACTAGGAGTGCTGACTTCTAGTTCACGGACAACATCATCAGCAAGTGCTTTGGGCTTTTCACGATTTAAAAAGAAATGATTCTTACCTTTTTGATAAGAGCGAAGCATCATATTATCGACAAGATCCATATTTTCGACCAAACCCATGCCAAGTCTATCTTCAGGGACGAAAGATAAACGTACACCGAGTTCACGAATCTGAGCAGGTGTTTTGTCTTTCAAATTCACAACCTCATCATTCTTAGGATTTATATAAGTGATAGTACCATTATCATCTTTTATAAGACCTGCTATCGACTCTAGAATCTCCTTTTGACCCGAACCAGAAATACCTGCAATGCCTAAAATCTCACCACTTCTAGCAATGAAAGAAACATCATGAAGAACTTGAACACCTTCCTCATTTTTGCAATTGAGTCCAGAGACAATAAGTCTATCTTTAGGATTGACTACATCAGATCTTTCGATGTTTAGTTCTACCTTCTTGCCGACCATCATCTCAGTAAGCTGATCTTCATTAGTCTCTTTTGTATTGACAGAACCAATGCATTTACCCTTCATAAGAACAGCAACACGATCAGAGATTTCCATAACCTCATTGAGCTTATGAGTAATGATAATAATAGATTTACCATCTTTTTTCATATTTCTCATAACAGAAAATAGATGCTCAGTCTCAATAGGTGTTAAAACGGCAGTCGGTTCATCCAAAATCAAAACATCCGCACCACGATAAAGGACTTTGATAATTTCAAGAGTTTGCTTCTCGGAAACAGACATATCAAAGACTTTCTTATCTAAGTCAAGCTTAAATCCATATTTTTCACAAATTTCTTTAACTGCCTTCCTAGCATATTTCTTAGAAGCCTTGTTAATGAGTTTCTTATCTTTCTTTGTGAATATTCTTTGAAAGAAATTTTGTTCAGGCTTTATGCCGAGAACAATAATTTCTAAAGCGGTAAAGACATCAATCAGTTTAAAATGCTGATGTACCATTCCGATTTTATAATTGTAAGCATCCTTTGGAGAACGGATAACTGCTGGTTTCCCATCGACATAGATTGTTCCACAATCTGGATAATAAATTCCGGAAAGCATATTCATCAATGTGGTCTTACCACTTCCGTTTTCTCCAAGGAGAGAAAGAATCTCTCCACGATAGACACTCAAATTGATGTCTTTATTAGCAACAACAGAGCCAAAGACCTTGCCAATGTTTTCAAAGCGAATCATTTCTTGCATTGTTTGTTCCATTCTACTCTCCTATAAACATTAAAAACCAAGAGTTTTTTACCTCCTGGTTTTTTCAAAAAAAGCGAATTATTTAGAACTTGTTGTTGAGCAAATTGATGCCGTCGATTTGGACATCGAAATAAGGAGCTGAGCGGAACTCACTTTCAGCAAAGTAAGTAATACCACCTTCAGTAACGATAGCTTCCTGCTCTTCAACATTATCACCATCCATATCAACTTTATAGGTAGTAAGAGCACTACCACCAACAGTGAATGTAGAAGTATCAAAAATCTTCAAAGTACCATTTTTGATTTTAGTTGCAACATCCTCAAGTTTGGTCTTAGCATCACTAGTAGAAGCTTTGGCACCGAGAGGAGCTAAAGCAACAGAGCCATCGGAAGAAGCAGTGGCACTATCCCAAATATTGCTTCCAAGTTCACCAGTCCAATCGGTATCAATGGACTCACCAGCTTTGACCTTTTGGAGAGCATATTTGAAATAAGGTTCCCAGTTGACTCTAGAAGAAGCAACATAAGTGTTTGGACATTTGCTCTCAGTAGAACCATTATAGGAAACATTAGGAACATTGGCTGTCTCACAAGCTGTTGGAGCACCCCAAGAATCAGCATGTTGCGAAATAAGAGAACAACCTCTTCTAATCAATTGTTCGGCAGCAGTCTTTTCAGCAGTCTCGTCATACCAGGAACCAGTGAATTGAACATCCATGGTTACATCGCTGACAATGGATTTGACACCGAGATAGAAGGAAGTATAACCAGAAATAACTTCAGCATAAGTATATGCACCGACGTAGCCGATTTTATGAGAAGTATTAGAGTCGGCATCGATCATAGACTGAAGTTTGAGACCGGCTGCAACACCAGCGAGATATCTACCTTCGTAAATAGAAGCAAAAGCATTGTGGAAGTTGCTAACATTAGAATAATGAGCAGTAGTACCAGTGGCATGTGAAAATTGAACATCTTTGAATTCTTTTGCAGCCTTTAAAATATGAGCTTCATGACCGAAAGAATCAGCAAAGACGAACTTGCATCCTGCATCAGCCAATTCAGCAGCAGCATCGTAAGCAGCTGTTGTCTCTGGAATATTAGTCTTTATTACTGGAGTCACATCTTCAGCCTTGCAAGCGGCATTAAATGCATCGATAAAATTCTTATCATAAGTAGAATCAGAAGTATGAAGAGCGACAAGTCCGGCTTTCATCTGAGTATCATGAGCATCAGAGGAACCACAAGAAACTAAAGAAGCAAGCATCAAACAAGAGACACCAAAGTACAAAATACCTTTTTTCATTTTAATAATTCTCCTTTTAAGGTTTGTAGCAAAGACCTTTAACTACCTAGAAAGGAGAATAATCAATACGAGAACTATATATAAATCTTTAAAACTAAAAAAGAAGTTAAGATTTATTCGTAGTGCTGGCTTTACGGGCCACAGCGTAGAGACTTCCCACCAATTTGGGTAATTATACGAATAGTCGCTTCAACTACATAACGAAAATACTTTCAAAGAAAAGAAAAAACTACAGCATTTTTTAAGAAAGCATTTTCAATCCATATGCTTAAATAATTAGTCTTAGATATTTATTGATCAAAAGAATCAATTGTTTTTATCCAAAAGAATTTTTTTATAACAAAAAAACAATAGATTATGGGTCATACCATATCTATTGTCTTTTAACATTTATAATTCAAGTAATATTGAGAAGCTTTTAAATATTATCTTCCTTCTCTTCCAGGATCTTCAGGATTCTTAGGTTGAACAGGTGCAGGTCTTGCAAATGCAGTGAATCCAGGAGTCTTAGGAGTTGAAGTAGGAAGAACTGTACTTCCTAAAGAAGAAACGACAGGAACGATCATAGGATTTCTATGGGTCTCTCTGAATATGAAGTGTGAACAAGATTGACGAATTGTATCCTTTATTGCTGAATAAGTGACTTTTTGAGGTCCTTTGAGCAAGGATTCAAGCTCCATCTCAACAATTTCCTCAGCTTTGTTTGTCAAAGATTGCTTATTAGGAGCAATGAGTCCCCTAGTTTCAATAGTAGGACGGAACAACAATCTATTAGTCTTAGGAACGATAGATACGAATACTCCAACAACACCTTCATTTATCAAGAGATTTCTATCACGAATTACAGAAGAAGCTACACCGACAGGGCTCTTTCCATCGACATACAAAGCATCACAAGGAATATGAGTTCCCATCTTGCATTCATGGTTATACATGATGATGGTATCACCATTATTCATTACAAATGTATGATCTTCAGGAAGCCCGCATTGAACACCGACAGCAGCATTTAATAACAGCATACGATATTCACCATGAATAGGCATGAAATATCTAGGCCTTGCCAACTTTTGCAACAATCTCAATTCTTGACGAGAAGCATGTCCGGATGAGTGAAGAGCAAACATAGGGGAGTTGGTCAAGACATTAGCACCAGCACGACACAAATCATCGACAACCTTATTGACGGAAGCAGTGTTTCCTGGAATAGGATTAGAAGAGAAGACGATGGTGTCACCAGGTTCAATTCTAATGTACTTATGTTGACCGGCTGCCATTCTAGAAAGAGCAGCCATAGGCTCTCCTTGAGAACCAGTACAAATAATACATACTTGAGAAGCAGGTAATCTCTTCAAAGTCTCGGGTCCGACAATAGAAGAATCTGGAATCTTGATAAATCCTAATTCACGAGCGATTTCCAAATTTCCTTCCATGGACCTTCCCATAACACAAATCTTTCTTCCATGAGCAATAGCACAAGTAGCAATTTGAGTGATTCTAGAAATATTTGAGGCAAATGTTGAAATTATCAAACGTCCAGGAGCAGTACGGAATGTTTCATTGATAGCACGTTGAACATTCTTTTCACTTTCAGTATATCCTTCTCTTTCAGCGTTGGTAGAATCAGCCATCATCAAGTCGATTCCCTCATCACCATATCTAGCAAGTCTAGACAAGTTGAAGTCATGATCTACAGGAGTCAAGTCGATTTTGAAATCACCAGTAGTAGCAACTGATCCTTGAGGTGTGTTAACCAAAACTCCATAAGCATCAGGAATTGAGTGTGTTACACGATAAAAGCGAATACGGAACAATCCAGCATAGAAATCAGAATCATCATCGATTTCAATAAGTTTGGTGGCATCAGTTAAATGATATTCGGTCAATTTATGACGAATCAATGAGCAAGCCAACTTTGATGCATAAATCAAAGGAACTTTGACCATTTGAAGTAAGAAAGGAATAGATCCGATGTGATCTTCATGTCCATGAGTGATGACCAAAGCACGAATCTTTTGTGAGACTTCCTTCAAATGTGTAAAATCAGGAATTATATAATTCACACCAGGAGTGGTGTAGTCTGGGAATTTAACACCAGAGTCCAAAATAACTAAATCAGCATCGTTTTCAACACAATAACAGTTCTTTCCGACTTCTCCTAATCCACCTAACGCATAGATACGAACAGGTGAATCGGCACCAGGAAATTTAGAGCTGCTCATTGAATTATTCTTCAAAATAGTATCAGCCATATTTGATATATCTCCTTTGTTTAAAAATTATGTCTAACAGTCTATAACTGAATTCGACTCATTAAAAAACAAGTCTTCTTTTTCAAAGAGAATTATAAACTCACAAGCAAATTAATTCAATTAATAATATAAAAAGAAAGCGTAAACACAAAATACTGAAAAACTAGGCTATCTTTTGAACAGTAGGATCATCCTTCCAAGGATCAATTTTATCGATGTGATCGTAATAAAGAATTCCATTCAAATGATCGAATTCATGTTGAAGAATAATAGCTGGATATCCTGTTTGAGTAACTATAACTTCTTTTCCTTGAAGTGCATCAAAGGCCTTAATCTTTATTTTGTAGTAACGAGGAACGTAACCTTCCTTGTCTTTTGCAACCGATAGACAACCCTCTCCATACTTCAAACAACATTTTCTCATAGAAGTGCTTAAAACCTCAGGATTGATCAATCCATATTGAATTATTCCTTTTCCAGGAATATCTACATATACAGCAAAGAATCTTTCTCCAATTCCAATCTGAGGAGCTGCTAGTCCTACTCCAGCTCTAACTTTATGTTTTTTTGCCCACTCATCATCCTGACTATCCTTCAAATATTGGACCATCTCTTCCAATAATTTCTTCATCTCTGGAGAAGAAGGATTCTCAACAGGTTTAGCTACACTTCTAATCACTTTCTCAGTGTCATAAAACATCTTATAAACTTTTTCTGACATTATTAATTACTCCATGTATTTCCTAATTATTATAAACATTTGAAATAAATAGAACTTATTAATTATTTTGCAAATATTAAAAACCTTATGTTTTAATGCTTTTAATCAAAGGATAAAGCACTGCTGTATTAGGCAATAATAGAACTAGTTTGTTATATATAAAGTCTTTTCTATAGAGACAATATCAAGACTTTAGAATTCTTATTAGGAAACTTATTCTACACACATTTCACCCAATTCATATGTGATGTATTAGCATTGCTATTGTTAGTTGCCAAACTAACAATTCAATTGATATTAGAAATTAAATCAATAATCAAAAAAGAAAAATAATAACTAATTGCTAATAACTAGAGAATAGGTTAAAACCTATCTTCTTTTTAAATATAAAATAATCATTCTTTCCTAAATGATATAATTAAAAAGTTGTGAGGATTATCTATTATTTTATGGAAGAAAACTTGAGAAAAGCTATCGATGATTTCATAGATTTCTATAATAAATCCAATATAAAAAAAGAAGAGGATGAATTGGATAAAGAAATAGAAAGCGACAAAGATTTATCAAAGCTTATCAAAGAAGGCCAAATATCATTAGGTTCTTATCTCAAAAATAAAAATGATATAAATGCGATGAAATCATTAGCTTCAGCTAAGAAAAATTATTATTCCAATGAAAAAGTTAAGAGAAGATTTGAATTATATAAAGAGATAAAAAGTGTTCTTTCTATAATAGAAAATTGCCTTATCGACAATACAAAGAATATATATGATAATTTCTAAGGAGGATTAATTAAATGCTAAGGATAATATCTGGAAAATTCCGTCATAGATTGTTGGAAGTTCCTCAAAGTGAGAACTGCAGACCTACTATGGATAAAATTAGAGAAGCCGTATTTTCATCTATATCTAACGATGTTCCTAACTGTACATTCCTAGATTTATTTTCAGGATCTGGTGCTATAGGAATAGAAGCACTATCTAGAGGAGCTAAAAAAGTTGTTTTTAATGAAATAGACCCATCTACATTGAGAACTTTAAGAAAAAATGTTTCGACATATGATCCTCATTTTGAAACTTGTGTCATTTTGAAGAAAGATTGGCAGCAAGCATTAATAGGATTATCTGGAAGAGGAGAAGTATTCGATATAGTCTACTTAGATCCTCCTTATCAAATGGCTGAAGCGGTAAACAAACAGGCCATAGAAATGATGCGTGATAGCGGATTATTATCTCCAACTGCTATTGTTATAGCTGAGCAAACTATAAATCCCGAGCCTATCGATGGATTCACTTTGAAAATTCATAAATATGGTAGAAAAATTCTTGGTACATATAAACTAGGACAAGAAGAGGAAGACAAATAATGAAAACTGCATTATATGCCGGTTCATTCGATCCATTCACCAACGGCCATTTAGAAGTCGTTGAAAAAGCTTTAAAAATATTCGATAAAATTGTAATTCTAGTAGCTAATAACAATGCTAAAAAATACACTTTTTCACTAGATGAAAGAGTAGCTATCATAAAAGAATGCTTCAAGAATAATTCTAAAGTAGAAGTCGAATCCACATCTGGAATTACAGTTAGAAAAGCTAAATCTTTAAACATCGATGTCATGATTAGAGGTCTTAGAGATGTTCAAGATTTTGAAATGGAGCAGAGACTTTATATAGTCAATCAAGCTTTAGATAAAGACATAGAAACATTCTATGTCATGGCTAGCCCAGCTAAAATATTCATATCTTCAACAAACTTAAAATTAATGTTTAAGGCAGGAGAAGATATATCAGATTATGTCCCAAAACCTGTATTAAATGCATTAGAGAAAGTAAAAGATAGGATTTAATAAAGTTCAAGTAAAAAGCCTCCTACATTGTTGGAAGGGGGCTTTTATTATGTACGTATCTAAATCAAGCAACTTATATTCATAATAACGAAAGTGTTTACTAGCTGATAAACCTTATCCATATAATCAAATCATTTCCTTAAATGATTCATTTGATGAATACATATCTATATGGATTATTATACAAAAAATTTAAAATTTATTTAGTTTTCTCTTCTCTTAATGAATTTTACAAAGACTAAATACAAGGCTATGAACAAAACGATGAATGACAATAAGATCAAATACATCTGCCAAACTTCCACACCATTATCGAAGAAATATAAATTGACATCAACGCTATCTTTCATGGCCTTGATAGCCTCTGACGGTAATTGTTCTGACAAAGAATCGAGCGCACCATTCATCATATGGTTTCTAATCAAACTAGTCCCATAAGTTCCAGGTAAGAAAGCCATAAAATTTTGAAGACCTTTTCCATAACTGGATATAGGCATATATGCTCCGCAAACAAATCCATAGCAGGAACTAACTATTGTTCCTACTGCACCAGCCTGACCTTGAGTATTTAAGAAATAGTTGATGCACGATGCTAGGGATACACCAAATAATGTAAGTAAAATCACATCCAATATAGCCAATAATGCTTCTCCAACGCTCAAAAACCAACCCATACATCCAATATAGATAAAGCAAATCATAGTAGCAGTAAGGTTGACAATCAATGTAGATAATATAGAAGCTAAGAAATATGATAATCCTAAAGTTGTTTTCTTTATGGGGGATACAATCAAATCCTTCCTAGTTCCGTTAGCTCTATCTTGTACCATCAATAAATTAGAACAAAATGCTACTGTAACACACGATGTTGCTAGCATAGCCGAACTCAATTGGCCAGCAACCAATCCATTTATTAATTTATCAGACACTTCTAATCCGTTTGGAATAGCACTGACGAATGAATTCTTATAAATAGATCCTAAAAAAGTCATGAACAAAATAAGTAGAATTGCTGGAGTGATAAGAGAAGTTAAAAACATTCCCATATCCTTGAAATACATCTTAGTATTTCTGAGCACTAATTCCCACATCCTTCTCATTTTTCATCCCCTCCAATCAATTTCTTTCCCGTCACAGACAAGAAGACATCATCCATCTTTCCTTTTTGAATTTCATAATCCTTGAATAAAGATGGATTATTCAAAATTAGTTCTGTAGCCTTTGATGTATCCTCAACTTCAATCCTATAAGAATTTTGAATTTTCTCATATGGTAGATTCAATTTCTTTACTTCTTCTTCATCAACTCCATATAAAGTTATAAAGTCACCTGTATATTCATTCTTTAATTCAACCGGTGTTCCTCTAGCTACTATTTGACCCCTATCCAATATGACTACATAATCAGCATCACTAGCTTCTTCCATATAATGAGTAGTCAAAAAGATCGTCATGTTCTCTTTCTCTCTCAAGTCATCCATAACATTCCAAATGATTTTTCTAGTTTGAGGATCTAATCCAGTAGTAGGTTCATCTAATATTAAAATCTTAGGCTTATGGATCAAAGCCCTAGCTATATCTATCTTTCTTTTTTGACCACCGGATAATTTTCCAACCTTTCTATTCAACATTTTTTTGAAGTCGAGCATTGTCGCCAATTCATCCAATCTATTTTTGAATTCTTTCCCATAGATTCCATATAACGCTGCTCTACTTCTCAAATTGTCTTTTACCGACATCGGCTTATCCAACGCACTGTTTTGAAAAACAACACCTAAAGTTTTTGAGATTTTATCTAATCCGTGATCTATATCCGATCCATCGACCAAAACTGTTCCTTTATCCTTCTTTAAAAGACCACAAATAATAGAAATGGTAGTGGACTTACCAGCACCATTAACACCTAAAAAGGCAAACAACTCTCCTTTTTTTACTTTAAAAGAAATACTATTCACAGCATGAACGTCACCGAATGATTTATCTAAATCCTTGACATCGAGAATAGTATTTGTATCAAAAGAATCTATTTGATTCATATTTTCATCGGCCATATCCTTATCTCCTCAAAGAAAGTATAAAAGATTGATATATGACTAATCAACCAATTTGATATAACCAATTTGTAAAATTAATTTTATATTTAAAAAATCCTCAGCTTTTGCTGAGGATTTACGATTAGAACTATTTTTACTTCTTGTAACGAATGAACTCAGAAGTTCCTTCTCCATCAGGGTTGTTGATATCGTAATTCAAGTAAGTTACAACAGGTGAAACGTTACCGTTAGTGGTGGTGAAGTTAGCAGAGATTGTTGCAAAGAATTCCTTACGAACGGTAGAAGCATCAGTAGCAGAGAATCCATAACGTACAGAGACAGGATAATCCTTGGTGATGTCGAAGTTATCGGAATTCTTGTAGACAGCGATGACAGCAGCATCGGTAGGCATGCTGGTCTTTCCTTCAAAACTCTTTCCAGAAGTAGTACGAGATACATTCTTGCTTCCATTTTCGATATTCAACAAATCCTTTTTGTCCTTCAAAGCTTGGCTATAGAACTTAGCCAAAATCAAAGCAATAGCTTGATCTTGGTCCTTGGTGATATCAGGATTCTTTGCGATATCATTATCAGAATTCTCATCGTTACGGGTCAAATCGATTGCATAGAAGCTCTTTTCTACATTGAGGAATTTGTTTTCTCCAGAGAAGATATAGTCAGAGAAAGCTTTATTCACAGACAAAGCCTGGTTTCCAGAATCTTCAGAGTAATAGAAGACTGTGGTGTATTCATTATCCTTGTTCTTTCCATAAGAATTGACTTCATTCACATTCTTACGTTTACCTTTCCAATAAGATAAAGCGACATCCTCATCAGGTCTAACGGCTGTAGCAGCACGAACAATCAAAGGAATAGATATGACGATAGCAAAGACCAATACGACTACCAAGACAACTTGAACCCATGCAGTTTCCTTGAACCAAATCCAAATATTCAAGAAGAAATCCTTCACTGGATTGTCTTTGTTGGAGTGTTTTCTTTGTTTCTTGTTTCCTCCATTGCTTCCAGGTGTTTGATCAACACCATTGAACTTCATGTTGTCGTTATCCATGTTTACTAAGCCTCCATAATTCCATGCAAAATAAAAAGATTATAAAAAGAGCATGGGTAAAATCGGCATTTAGTATATATTTGAGCGGTTTTTCTTTCAAGAAAAAGGATTAACTACCGAAAAATACCACTAATCTACCTAAAGTTAATTCTAAGAAAAAAACTGTATTCAGTCCATTTATTTCATAAAAAGTCTAAAAACCAATATTTTTTGGAATTTAGAAAAGAAATACTCTTAACTCTTTTTTTAAGTTGATTATAATAAGCTCGGTTTAAAAGGAGCCGAAAAAATGGCAAAAGTTTTTGGAAAGAAAAAGGTTGTAGTTGTCGGTGACGGACGTGTTGGATCTTCAGCAGTATTTGCTCTCTTCCAACAATCTTGGATCAACGAAGTCGGTGTAATCGATGTCGTTCTTCCTGGACACAAGGATGAGAATGGCGAGTGGGTCAAAGGATTCAACGCCATGCACAACGTCGAAGGTGATGCCCTCGATATGAACGATGGTGCTTCATTCCTCGAAGGAAATGGACGTGTCGTCGCTGCTAACTGGTCTGATGAGCCTGGTAAAGAAGGATGTGATTACTCCATTTGTGATGATGCTGATGCAGTCGTCATCACTTCTGGAGCTCCTCAAAAGCCCGGACAAACTCGTCTTGAGCTTCTCGGAGCTAATGCTTCCATCGTCGCTGGAGTTTGCAAGCAATTGAAATCCCACCTCAACGATCACTGTGTCGTTATCGTTGTTTCCAATCCTTGCGATGTCCTCGCTTGGGTTGCTTACAAGACATTGGGAATCGACTCCAAGAGAGTCATCGGTTCTGGATGCGTCCTCGATTCTTCTCGTTTGAAGCAAGAAATCGGAGATGATCTTGGAATCGACTATCGTTCAGTCAATGCCACCATCATCGGTGAGCACGGAGACTCCGAAGTTGCTGCTTACTCTGCAGCTTCCATCGGAACCACTCCTATCCGTCAATACTATGAAGAGTACAAGGGAATCAGCGGTGCTGAGTTGGATGCTCACCTCGAGAAGATTCACTACAACGTCTGGCACTCTGCTTACGATGTCATCAACCTCAAGAGAGCTACCAACTATGCTATTGCACTTTCTATCACCAGAATCTGCAAGGCTATCTTGACTGATGAAAAGGTCATCCTTCCTGTCTCCGTACTTTGCGACAAGCACGTACTCGGTGGAAAGGCTGAAGGAGTCTACCTCTCCGTACCTTCAATCTTAGGTGCTAACGGAGTCGAGGCTATCGTCGCTCCTGAGTATTCCAAGGAAGACACCGAAGCTGTCCTCAAGTCAGCTGAGACTTTGAGAGAGAACTGCGCTAAAGTTCAATTCTAATAGTCACTTTCTTAGACTACAAATAAAAATCTAAAATTTAAGTTTAAAAGTCAGACTGAAAGGTCTGGCTTTTTCTTATGCTTAGCTAGGATATTCCTTCCACTCTCACACATAGGAACAACCCC
>ENA-ORMR01000045-ORMR01000045.1-human-gut-metagenome-genome-assembly--contig:-NODE-45-length-146997-cov-47.530216_pt1 | contig 146997 bp, 130 predicted proteins | sample MGYA00242107_ERZ509003 | MGnify/ENA primary metagenome ERZ509003 (study PRJEB26280, sample SAMEA2338699) | human gut metagenome | biome: human gut; feature: human-associated habitat; material...
AGAGATTATGAAGAAAGACCGACAGCTTGTCGAAGCCGCCGGCCTTGATATTACGCCTGATCCAGGGATTTTATAGTATAATAAATATGTCTTGCGACGGCCCTCCATATTCCGCCGCTTTATAGAAAGCCTTGAACACGTTCTCATCAACTGGTTCAAGCTCAAGAAAGGCATTTACCACCTTGGTTCCGCTCCTGTCGTATTTTATAACTCTGGTTTTCATAACGGTTTATTTTCAGTGATTCAATTGGTACAGGAAGACGATTATGGAATCTGCCTCCTGTACCATGATTTATTTTATGCTGAAGTCGGACATAGAGGACCATGCTCCAACTCCCACTTTTCACGGGCTTCTTTATATTCCATCTCTTCCAGTCTGAGCATCTGTTCTGTTTCCGGAGTGTAGCCGATGAAGCGGATGCAGCCGCCGTTATAGCCGGTCAGTTTGCAGAGAATTCCGGCAGCCTCCAGCCTGTTGATCCGTTTCTGTGCAGACTTGGCGCTCGAATACTGCTTCGGCCAGAAGTAATGCTCGCCCTGTGAACCATAATGATCCGAACCGTATACCATGTATCCGGAATGTCTTTGGCTTTGTATAAAGTCAAAACGACCTTTTTCAAGAGCCTGCCGGATAGCTTTGTGCGCGGGGCCCTCAGGATGCCGGAATGTCTTCGGCTTCCGCCCTTTCATGTCAAGTTTGGGAAACACGACCTTATAGGGATTGCTCCATTTGCCGATTCCGAGGGTCAGATAAAAATTGGTACAGAAGTAATCCGTCATGGGGTCGCTGTCATCATAATTGTACGACATAACGAAATCCCTCACGTTGGTCATGACCTCACGCGCCCGATCTGTCAGCCCTTTCTCTTTCTCAACTCGGTAATGGTTCAGGGAATGATGTATAAGCCCCGATTCCTTCGTGAACGCTTCGAAGTCGGCACTCATGAGCGTCACATATATGGAGCTGTAGCCGTCACGCCTTACCGAGAACCTGTATCTCGGATATGTATCCTTGAGCCATTCGCGGATAATCTGCACGATTTCTCGTGAACCTTGTCCCCGGTAGTTGCTTCCGCACCATCTATATTCATTGTATACATGTTGTGCATACTCTCCGGCAGTGGCACCGTTGTAGTCGTTCTCGTACCCGTTGAGATCCGATGCCGACAAGGGTACATCCTTCCATACGACAAAAAGTTTCTCGAATTCAGCGTTGATTCGCTGCATGGTCTCCGTGCTGCCACCTTTGTCGGGATGGTTGTCGATTGCGAGCCGGCGGTATTTCTTTTTCAGATCCGCCAGACTGTTGATGTTCTGAAAGTAGTTCATTCTTATAGGTTTTGTGCGTCATGCCATAGCCACGCGGTTGATGAAATATTCCACATAGTCGTAGTCAAGCCCGAGATTGCCGCAGGCCATCTCAAAATCTTCTTCTCGCAGGTCACCAAGATCCTGCAACTCCTGAAGATGGCACACCTCAGATTTGAGATATTCCTGTGCGGTGTGTCCGTCACATGAGCAAGCTGTCGAAATCAGTTCCACTATATCCATATCCGTGTTATTTGAGGTTATACATTTTAGCAAAATGGTTATTCACTGCCGGAATACGTTTCTTGTAGTAAGGCTGGTTGTTACGGCACCATTCGGCCAGTTCAGCTTTGGTGGTGAATGGCTTCTGCCAGCTCTGTCCGGTCATTATCATCTCAAGGATGGGAGCAAGTTCGGAAATGAACATCCCGACAGTCCATCCCTCCCATATGTGCCTGTTCATGTCTGTTGTTGCCATAATTGTCATTCTTTAGAGATTTCATTATCTGCCGCTTCCAGCTGCTGCCATATGGCATCGTACATTTCATGTAGCCAGTCTATGTTTTTCGCGCCGAGTTCAAACGGACTGTGACATTCCACTTCATCACCGCTTTCCTTCTCTTCGGCAAGGACGGTGAGGCTATTGTCCGTTACCCGCACTCCCGTCACCCTGCATTCATATGGGTCTCCGTTCCTGTTGAACCATATCACCCAGACAGGATCATAGTCATCTTCCGGAAACTGTATCGCATCCAGGTTACGGGCATGCAGTAGTTGCCGTATCCCGTCGATGATATCCTTGCGCAGTTCCTCAATCCTGCAACTGAAATCAACGGTCTCGGATTGCAGACTGCCGCTTTTGCGCCGTTCCGTTATGGATAGAACCTGCATATCGGGGTGAATGCCGAAATTCCAGTCCAGCACCTCGTCGTCATCGCGTGTCGTGTGGATATTGCCTCCTAAAACCAGGCCGCAATCCTCCGACACCATGTTCCTTGCCTCATCGCGGTCTTCAGCCGCTACCGTGTAGGTACCATCAAAAGCGTACCTTACTTTTACATCGTACTTTGTCATAATTTTTATGATTTGGTTGTTGATATATTATTCATTGTCGGGACCAGGCTTACCACATCTCCGAAAAAGGAGTCATCCACCCCATATACCTGCCGGATTGAACAGTCGTGTCCGGAGCCTACATCATCTAGCCGTAAGCGGAAGCCGTGGTAGTTCCTCACTTCCAGTTTAAGCCTCACATCCCGTGTCAGTTCCATCTCAAGCAGGCTTCCGCCACCGAATGTTGAACTGAAAAGTCCGCAACAGTTGCCCTTGGGAATGACTACCTCTTTCAAAGAAAAGCATGCGTCATACAGCTCCTTAAGTTTTACCTTACCCATATAGACCAGCAGATTGGCACCGCTACAGGAATTGATAAGCTCATGGTAAAACTGTCCGTATGAGACCTGCTCCTTGCCGTTTCTGCTCCAGCGATCCGGGAAACGGCCACAAGTTCTGTAGCCGTGTTCCGACAGCAGTCTCTTCACCTTCGCCGGATTAAGGTTCAAGGCATCGATCATGTCACCGAAGTATGATTCCTCGTAACTGTAACCGTCATGTGATTCAAACCAGTTGGAATTAATGCAGTCATAGTTGGACAGCATCTCGATTCGTACCGGAACATCATCCGAATTTTTCAGTAATTCGCCAAGGACGTCGGAATCGTTGCGGTTGTATATCTCATCGATAATTTCATCCTCGTGTTCGTTGAAGAAGACGTCCACATAGTCTTTATTGAAGATATTGACGCATTTATCTCTCAATTTCGCGACAATCTCACGTATGGCGGCACACTCGGCATCGCTGTACCATCTGTCCGTCATATCCCACAAATGCTCGCAGCTCCTGCTGTCAAGACATTTCCGGATCAGATTATGGCTGTCATCAAGATTATCCCGGTAGTCCACCCATACAAGTGTATAGGAAACATCCATCAAGGATTTTATGAAATCCATTGTTAGTCTCGTGTTCTCACTTCCCATATCATTTTTTGTTATTATCTGATGACTTATGTTTATTGTTCTTTCTCAGTTCAATGATATATTATCGATTTCTTTGTCTCTTGCGGCGATTGTCTCGAAACGCACCGCCAGAGTCCTCCGCGGGAAACATGTGTTGTGGTTGTATCCCGTCCGCTGCCATACCGAGAAATATCCGTTTCGGAACGACCAGTGGAAATGCCCGGAGAGCGATCCGTATTCGTACTGGACATTTCTCTCAATCAGCATCCTGTTCACATCCATGACATGCCGTGCCATCAGCAGGATGTCGACAATCTCCGAGCAGGCGCGATACACACGCGGATCGGACGGATACAGCGTTGACAGATGGTTTATTTCCATAATCTCAGGTCTCAGTCATAATCGTCACCGAATATCTCCTGCCTGAGCAGGTTTTGGTTGAACCATCCTTCGGGACAGCAGGAGTATGAGCAACCATCATCCTCTGTCTCCGGCAGATAGATTCCGGCGTCATTGCTGCCGCTGTCACCGAACATGTTCCTGTAATGCGCCACAAGTAGGTATGGGTTCTCTGTTCTCAGGTCATATCCGTATCGGGCACACCATTTGTTGAAATACTCGATGTCCTCCTCTCCGAGCTGCTCCAGAGCCTCCCTTATGTCGAAAAAATTAGGACACAACCATTCCCTCGATATAAGAATCGACGGGATGTTCTCCCATCTTACATACCTGTATTCCGGAGCATCTTCGTCGGAGAAAAGCCCGGAACAGCAGCCCATGAACTCCTGCATGTCGCTGAAATCGCTGAGCGTCATGACATAGTCCGTTCTTTGGGATATGTCTATCCGGTATTGTGTCGTTACGGTGACTTCCGCTTCGTTCAGATTCATTCTTTCCATTTTTATAATTAGTTTGCGGAGAACCCGTGGGTTCCATTCCACAGGCGCCAAAAGGTGCGTGTCCCGGCTGTGCAGGGTTTTACGGGGAAATACCGGAGCCGTAGGCGAGGATGATTTTCCCGTAAACCGCCTGCGGCCCGACCTTGCACTGCCGTTGGGGACACGTCCTACCTTTGCCTGTGGGAATGGATGCCACGGATTCTCCATATTAATAATCCTGTTATCCGGTTATACTCTGTTTCCCCCAGCTTATCTTCATCTTTCCTTCGGCATCCGTCTCACGTCTGAGCAGGCTGTCGATCACTGACATTGATATGTCGAACTCGTCGAATATCTCCGACTGCTCCTTGACCTCTCCGCTCTTGATAAACTCGTTGAGCCGCTCCTTGGTAAGTACCAGCGCCATCAGGTTCTGTTCCACTGAATCCTCGTAAGTGACGAAATGGACTCTCTTTTTCTCCTTCGAGTCAAGACGAATGAAGCGGAAGTAGAACTGTTCCATTCTCGGTATGTTCCACTGTAGTGATTCCAGTATGATGTCATTGCACGAGGGGATGTTGACGGAGCTGCTCAGCGATTGCTGGGTGCATACGAGTACGCCATTGATTGTGGAATCAAACTCGTTGACTATGGACTGTCGCTTTTTGAAAGGGATACTTCCCGTGACTGTAAACACAGGTCTGTCAGGAAAATGCTCACGGATGTATGCCGTATACATTTCGAATGCCGCGAGCGAGGTGCAGCCGACGGCGACCTTGCCTTTGATCCGGTGTATCATGCGGCCTATATGTCGGACTTTGCCAGGATATTCATCTCCGTAATATCCCTCGATAAGATGCGGCACCGAACATGCTTTTATAAGCAGCTTTATCTGGCGCATGAGCCTCAGTCCGGCATCCTTCTTCGTGTCTCCTGTGCTGTTGTAGTAAAGCTCGCATATGCGGCAGAATTCCTCAATGATGACCCGATAGACCTCCCGCTCGCCGGTCGACGGGACTACGTTATGCGTTCTGACATCGTATTTCTCTCCTGCGAAATCCTTGAACTTGCGAGTGATGATTGTCTTTCCGATAAGTTCAAAGAGCGCGTCCTTATTGTAAATGTCCTGGTTCTGTTTCTCTATCCCGAACACTGTAGCCTTGCCGGGACAGTGGCATGACTTGAACAGCACATGGCCACGGTACGCGGGGAACGGCTCTCCGTAACTGTCGTTGGTATCGCTTTCGATCTCCCTTTCGCGGTTTTGCCTGTATACCTCCGGGCTCCAGCACGTCATGTTCACTGAGTTGTTGTACAGTAATTCGAACTGGCTGTAAAGCTCCGTGATGTTGTTTCGTGTCGTTGTACCGGTGTCGAGTATCTTGTATCGCACTCTGCGGAAAATGGCCATGATGTATCTTGTCCTTTGAGATACGGGATTGGTTATCTCGTCGGACTCGTCGAACACAAGACATAGCCTTCGTGCGGACCGTTTTATGAACCTTATGAGATAACGTTTAAGTTTATACAGCATGGATGTCGACACGACAATGAATGTCCCTGCCGGCACATCCTCAAGGTCGGTATAGCTCCTGATTATCCTGAACTGCTCCCGGTTGTTGCGAAGAAAGGGGTCCCATGTCATGTTCGTTGCTATCGCGGGGGCGAGTACGATGACATTGCGCACTTTATTGAATTTCAACAGGTATTTAGCGCGCTGATATACCGCAGCAGTCTTTCCCGACCCCTGCTGCCAATTCAGCAGGGCGTACCGTTTCTGCATTACAAGATTGAGGTCATGCTTTTGCAGGTTGGTGAACACGCACACATCCATGTCCTTGTTCACAAAAGTCGCATTGTCGAGATATGCGGACAGTTCCGGGAGAGGCTCCATCTCGGGGAATGTCCGGCTCTGCTGTCTCAGACGCCGTTGTTTGCGCCTGATCAGCTTTAGCGCCCCTTCTCTCTGCCGGATATTTGCCTCGGTAGGATCATCCGGCATCGGCAGTGACGCACGTCCAAGTATCAGGCTATTCATACTCACTACACTGGAGGCGTTCCTGTCAAGCATTTTTGGTGCGTACGCTTTGAGCCGGAATCCGTAGTATGTCTTCACCAGCGCGATCTCTTTCCTGCGCACGGTATTCTGATTCCTTATATAGCGCCTTATGACCGACAGCACCTTGTTGGGAGTAAGTTTCTTTCGTTCCCACTCCTCTCGTTCTTCATGAGAACAGTTCTCAGGCGGCTTCTGGTTGCGGAATTTAGCCACAAGTTCAAGAGCCTTGTCTATATGTCTGTTAAGGCACTTGTGGGTTTTCAGCTCATACATATACTTGGCAAGACGGTACTCGAACTGTTCCAGTTCCTTGCGGCTTATGGCGTTGGATTCCTGCATGAGCGGCAGCTTGAGACGCCGCTTCATAACGCGGGCAGCGGCTATGCGCTGTCTCAGTTCTTCCCGCGATACAAAATCGTCGGCATTGTAAGGGTGCATCTCAATGTGCTGTGACCGGCGTAGGAACGCCATTATTTTAGTTTTAAAATCACGAACACCGTATCTGGCGAATGCATCGGGGTCCAGACGAGTTTGTCCGAGGAATGAAAATTGTCTGTTGACGGCCAGGATTTTTGATTTTTCCCAGAATTCGCTTTGAAGGAACGATTCAGGCACAACGAGCATCAGTATTCCTGCCGGAGCGAGCGCATCAAAAGCCTTGTCTATATAGAATACCTGTGACATGCTGTTCCCAAACTTGAGATTGAACGGCGGATTCCCGATCACCGCATCATACAGATTTTCCGGGATGAACTGTTGTATGTCGCATTGCCATATATTTGACTCGGGATATAGATGGCGTGCCACTGCAACGGCATTGGGATCAATGTCGAATCCGTGGGCGTTATGCCGATTCGGCAGATGATTGAAGAAATTACCCATGCCGCAGCACATGTCGAGTATCATTTCCGACGGTTGAGGGGAAAGCATCCCGACCATGTCGCGGCATATCTCGTGCGGTGTGAAGAACTGGCCCATCTCGAACTCCTTCTTGGCCTCGGCATACTCGTTGTAACTGCCGAAATCGGAACGCCGCAGGTTATGCAGCCCTCCGATACCGGTGTAACAGTTGTAGATGCTCTCCGCCGGTATGGTGTCCTTGCCCGAATCTATGCAGAAGAGTATCTTATCGTTTATCTCCTTCCGCTTGTCCGGTGGTATCTGTTGGGGTATGATGGCGTACATGGTTGTCTTGTGATATGGTTATAAATGAGCAGCACGGACACCGTTGCCGGTATCCGTGCTTGTTGCTGTCTGTCACTGATACATACCATTTAGTCCTCATATAGCCGCAGTTCGTCAAGACGCAGACGGTTGAAACAGAGGCCTGCCGCCTCTCTGTCTTTGAACCTGACATCTATTCGCCCGTTACGGAATAACCTCATTCCTGTGGCATTGGTCGTGGAGAGGTTATACCATCCGGATATATCCACATCATTCTGGTCCAGTTTCGGGACAATTCCGCTGTCTCCGCAAAGAATATTATCAGAACCAAAGGCTATTCCTTCACAAAACGAAGAGATACTTCCGTAATAGTTATAGTGTACGTGGTTCTTGCGGTAGTTGTCGTAATAGAAGTCATCGAACGCGATTATGTTTGGAAATGATATTTTATCACTTTTCAGTTCCGGCTTGACCTTACTCCATCGACCGGGTTTTACAAGCTTGTGGAAACGTTTGAGCAGTTCCTCCTCGGCGGTCTGACGGAAACTCCGTCCGCCTAGATGCCTTATCACGATATTTACATATGTCATATATTGCGGACGGAACCCAATGCCAAGCGTTTCTCTGGACAAGGTCGGGACCGGCACCGATACATTGTATGTGCGGTTGAAATATGTGATTATCCTTCTGGCAAATTCCTCATTGGCTTCTAGATTGGCGGATGCGAGTCCGTTGATTACATTGAAGGGCTTAAAAGAGTATCTGGTGTAGTCGTCATGCTCGGACCTATTTGCTGATGGCCGGAACTTTAGCTCTCCGTTTTTCTTGTAGACAAGGCCGTGGCTTTCGCGGTATTGCACTGCCTCTTCTGTAAAGATACCGTACCAGCGGTCTATCTGATCAAGGGTCCTGTAGAGCAGTTCCTGCTGTATTTCGCAGAAAATCCTGTCCTGTGCCGTTATTTTCTCTTCGTTCCGGATTTCCATTTCGAGAATTCCGGAGAGCAGTTCGGTGGGTGCGCCTGTCGGTGTCACTGTCTGTGTGGCTGTAGTTGTATGCATATCCTTATATCTTTAGTAAATGATCGGTGGTATTTTTATACGATAGTTTGTAGTGACATGATGTTCCATGTCCTTGCCTACCTTGATTTTTGTAAGACGTCCGTTATACATCCGTTCCCGGACGGGAAGGTCGAGTCTGTTCCATTCATCTTCTGACAATAACTCCATCTTGTCCTGAAAGCACCATACGACAAACTGGGTTTCCCAGTTGCCGGGGAACACCGTGGCTTCGTAGTCCTCCTTGAATCTGTCGAACTCTGCATCGTCACGGAAAGCTATATAGTCTCCTTTATAGAGATAGCGGGAATCCGGGTCTGTGTCTTTGCGGATATAAAGTTTGCGCCATGTCTCGGTGGTGAAATCACCGTAGAGGGGTTTTGGTTCATTATACTCCCATTGGGGAACTTTAGCCGTGAATGAGACAGTGCCGTTGGCACATGGACCGCAGTGTCCCCATGCCTTGAAATGTCCTTCTTCCCATCCAATGAACTTCATGTCGCCAGGTACGATTGATGTGAACGGACCGCCGCTGACGTCAATCCATATATCCGGTTCTCCAATTCCGACAAACGGGATGTATGGCTGAAGGCATACTGAGATTTTGTCTCCACGGACTTTCTCAAGCAGCGCATGGCCGTAAAAGTCCCCATGTCTGGTCGTATGACGCATCCTGTCACCGATTTTGGGAGTGGATTCAGAACGTGAATCCTTAATAACTTCAACGAGCCTGTTCACCATGTCCACATCAGACTGCCGCAGGATGTGCTCTCTGTCGTATGAGCCGTTCAACGGCAGTAATGTTTCAAGTGTGTACTTGTTTTTTGTTGCTTTCATCATATCTTTTCGGTTTTCATTAATCCGGCTTATGGGGCCGGAGTTCCCATAACTACAGGCTTAAAAGGTCGTGTTCCAGCCGTGCAAGGTTTTCGGGAAAAATACCGCAAGCCCTTTAGGGCGCGGAAGATTTTTCCACGAAACCCGGAGGGCCCGACCTTGCATGGCTGAGAAGAACACGGACTACCTTTGCCTGTGGTTATGGAAACTCTGCCTCGATATGATGGCATTCTATTTTCGTATTTTCTGATTGAAGCATAGACGCTTCTTTGACTCGGAAAAGACAATATAAAAGAAGATTACGCCTCTGGATGAGACGTAATCCAAAAATATTTATTACCTTTGCGTTAGAATAAAAGAGTTATTTGAAAGCGTGAGAAATATAGCGTAACCAAACACACTACCAATTTCTTATCCATTGCCCATCCTCACGCGAATTCTTTAAAATAGCCTTGTTGTCAAACCCTTAACTTTGGGTTACATCAAATATAACAAATAATTTTTTCTATTTTTGTCCGCAACATTGTCAAACATCCGCTAAAAACTATGAAGACCTGTTTCCTGACCGTCGTGGCTGCATTTATGATTCTGTCGGTGTCTGCCGCCGAAACTCTTGAGAGCCGAATCGCAGAAATTGTCGGCAATACCGACATGGGTGTAGCCGTGATAAACGGATGGGGCGATACCATAAGTGTAAACGGTGACAAGCGCTATGAACTTCAAAGTGTTATGAAGTTTCATCAGGCTTTGGCTATGGCCAAGACAATGAGCGCCACAGAGCTTCTTAATACTAAAGTCAGTTACGGTGCCGAAGACCTCAAACCGGATACATGGAGTCCTCTCAGAGCGGTCAACAGCAATGGCGGGACGGCTGAACTGTCGACATTGCTTTACTATTCGCTGAGGATGAGCGATAATAATGCCGCCGATATACTTTTCGACCGTTTTTTATCGCCTCGGCAAGTAGACAGTCTTCTTAAAAAGGAGACTCCCGCCAAGGATTTCGGTATAGCGTGGGGTGAGGCCGAAATGCATGCCGACCATGCACGTTCGGCAGCGAACTGGAGTACGCCGCTTGATTGTGCGGGTCTGTTCAACTATGCTTTTGCACAGGACACCACATCTTCGCTGGCAGCGCTGCAGGCTGTTATGGCCTCGCGGTCGGCTTTCGGCAATTCGCGTATAGTAAAAGGGCTTGGCAAGGGTGCGACAGCGTTCAACAAGACCGGAACCGGTTTCAGCAAAGGCGAACTGGTATCTACAGTCAACGATGCAGCCTTTGTGTATTTTCCCTATGCCTCAGGCGGTTTCGGACATTATAGTATTGCGGTCTTTTCGGCCGATTGCCGTCCTGACGAGGCCGAAGCTAAAATTGCCGAGATATCGGAGCTTGTATGGTCATATCACATTATGAAGGCCAATGATCTTGCGGCCAATTCTCTCAGTGTGGGATCTGCGGCGCGTCGCAGGAAAGCCGACAGCGTTCAGGAAAGCGACGGTAGCCTGGGGCAGATACTCGGTGCGGCAGTGTTGGGAGCTTTCGTGGTCGATGAGATCGTGCAGAGAGTCAATGACTACAACAGCAGTCATAGCGACAACGACCGCTCCGGCTATAAGGAAAAAAGTTCTAAAAAGTCGGGTGAAGGCAGCCGAAGCACCTCTCAGCGTCGGCGTCCGCGGTAGATTTCGTGTCCGTCGGCAACGACGAAGTGAACCGGAATATCGTGTTCTTCGGTTTCAATTTTGTCGAACAGCTGGAAATCATAGCATACACCTATAGTCACTGCCTTCGAGCGCGAGAGCAGGCGGTCGTAGTAGCCCTTTCCACGGCCTACACGATTGCCGTGGCGGTCGTAAGCTACGGCAGGGACTATCACAAGATCGATATCAGAAATGTCGACGGTGTCGTCGCCGTCGGGCTCCTCGATATGAAACGCTCCGAGATGCATGCGCGAGCGCTCGTAGGGCAGGATTTCGAGGTCGAGACCGTTGACGCGCGGCAGGAAGAAGGTTTTTTCGGGATCGGAAGCGAAAGAATCGATAAATTCACGGGTCGACAGCTCGTCGGGTAAGGAATTGTAAAGCAGTATCCTGTGGGCCATCATGAATGCGGCCATGGAACGGACCTTTTCGAATACCCGAGCGGCTGCTGAAGCTCGTTCGCCCTCTCCGAGCACGCTTTTGCATGCCCGGACACGACGGCGGATATCATCTTTTGACAGTGTCATATTTCGGCGTTTTTATTTCCACCGACAGGGAAGTCGGCGCCGCCCGATTCGAGCTGACGCAATGCTTCGAGGACAACAGGATCGGACTGGTTGACGACTTCGAAATAGCCGTCGAGTCCGAGAATGTCGCGCGCTATCAGTGCTTTGATTTGATTAACAATCAAAGGTGCCGAAATGTTGATGTAGTACCATCTCGGAGCGATACCGCCCTTGGTATTGGCATAGTTGACGAAAGATTGGAGCAGAACGTAGTCGGCCGGCAGGCGCGACAGCATGTCGGCAGTATTCTCGCTTTCGTTGAGGCGGTCGCTGTTGAGGTCGGCATATTCATATGCGAATTTGCGGAGCAGACCGGCGTTTGCGACCTTGATGTAGTAGCTTGTGACACCGCTTGTGTCCGACGGTACGAAAATGTCGGGGATGATGCCTCCGGCACCGTAAACCATTCGGCCGGTGGTGGTGCTGAATATCTGGGTAGAGTCCACTTTGATACTGTCGGCCGAGAATATTTCGCCGTGGTTGTAGCGGCTGTATACCTCGCTTTCGTAGTCGTAACTGTGACCGGGGGTGTACTGTTTCTGTATGCATCGTCCCGAAGGAGTGTAGTAGCGCTGCACGGTGAGGCGGAATTCGCTCGAATCGGGCAACTCGAACGACTGCTGCACGAGGCCCTTGCCGAAGGTGCGACGACCGATAATGAGTCCGCGGTCGTTGTCCTGGATAGCGCCGGAGAGGATTTCGCTGGAGCTTGCCGAGAATTCATCGACAAGTACAATCAGTTTCTCGTCCTGGAAAGCACCGCTGCCGTCGGCATAGATGGTGCGGTTGTCGGCCATGGAGCGGCCTTTCGTGGACACTATGATGCGCTCGGGCTGAAGGAATTCGTTTGCAACGCGCACGGCCGGCAACATGTATCCGCCTCCGTTTCCACGCAGGTCGAGAATAAACGATTTCGCACCGAGATAGCGGAGCTGTACGAGAGTTGTCAGAGCCTCGGTATAGGTGTTGTCCGAGAATTTGCCAAGACGCAGATATCCGGTGGTGTCGTTGATCATGTACGAGGCATCGATAGGCGATACGGGCACTTCGCCGCGGGTTAGAGTATATTTTATCGGTGCGGGAGTGTTGTGGCGCTTGACAGTCACCTCGACCGTTGTGCCTTCGGCACCGCGCAGACGGCTGAACACGTCGTTTTCGGTGACACCCGTGCCGGCTATGTTCTCGCCGTCGACTTCTATTATACGGTCGCCTGCAAGCAGACCGGCCTCTTCGGCGGCTCCGCCGTTGATCACTTCGAGCACGTAGATGGTGTCGTTGATTATCTGGAAGGAGACACCGATGCCGAAGAATGAGCCTTCCAGGTCACGGTTAGCGGCAAGGCGTTCGTCGCGCGGTATGTAAGCCGAATGCGGATCGAGATTGCGCAGAAGTTCGGGGAGTGTGAGTTCGATAAGGCTGTCGGCGGAAACTTCGTCCACATAATATTGGTCGATGATCTCAAAAACCTGATCGAGTTTCTGCCGGCCGGCGCGGGAGCTGTCGTGTCGCGACAGATATGCTCCGGCCCAGATGCCGCCTACAAGGAAAATAGCTGCCGTCAGAGGCAGCCAATGCATGTATTTACGTTGATTTTCGTTCATTGTAGTTCAGATATATGCACACATTCCACGCCGGCCCGGCTCAGGAGGTCGATTCCGTCGCGCAGGCGATAGAGGTCGTTGAAAACCACCCGCCGAATTCCCGACTGGATGATGAGTTTGGCGCACTCGACGCATGGCGATGCGGTGACGTAGAGCGTAGAGCCGTCGCTGGAGTTGTTGCTGCGCGCAACTTTGGTTATTGCATTTGCTTCGGCATGAAGGACATATGGCTTGGTGGAACCGTTTTCATCCTCACATATGTTTTCGAATCCGGCGGGTGTGCCATTGTAACCGTCGGATATTATCATTTTGTCTTTTACCAGGATAGCGCCGACCTTGCGGCGCTCGCAGTACGAATTCTCGGCCCAAATCTGCGCCATGCGCAGATAGCGCTTGTCGAGAACTTCCTGTTTTTCGCTTTGAGAATTCATAACTACAAAATTAATGAAAAAATATCAGTTAACGGCGTTTGGATGCACCTTTTGCATAGTTGGCAAGCGATATGCCGTACTGGGCCTCGATAATAGGCCGCAGGACATCGAGATTTATGTATTTCTGACCGTTGCCGCGGCGTACCGGGAAAACTGTTTCCATTAGTTGCGATGCTTCGAGGCCGGCGGGAGAATATGCACCCTCCGGGGCGTTGGGGCCGACTTCGAAAGGAATATCGGTGAGAGTGACCGGGACAGTGTGGGAGCATGGCGGATAGCCTACGTTTGCCCACATCATGGTGGCGGCCGGCTCCTCGCCGGGAAGTATGCCTTCTATTGCGATAGTAGCGGTTGAGGAATGCCTTGGCACGAAATCCTGGTCTACAGCCCACGTGTCGCCGGCTTCGAGTGCATCGTAACCCAGCTGAGAGTTGTAGAACGACCGGCTTATGCCGTCGGTGAGCGAGGCGGGAGTGATGCTGCCGGTGGCAATCTCGGCCGCAAGAAGAGTCTCGACATTGCGGTGGCGTATGTAGCCCATGCCGGTATCTGGCACGCCGCTATAGGCATAGTTGGTGCGGATCATCACACCATCAGGGGCATCGGCGAGGTTGTAGCGGGTATAGCCATTATCGTCGGTTTCGAAGTAGGCTCCGTTGCCGGCGGCATCTATGACTCCGAAATCGGTGCGCACGCCCATAGGGCGGGGCAGTGCATCGAGTAGTGCGGCGAAATCGTCGACCGTCGCGCAGGTGGCGAGTGCGCGGGCCATAACGAAGCCTTCGCGGTCGATCCATGCCGGGTCGTTTGCAGGCAGATTGTAGGCGACTGTGTTCATTATGGCGAATCCGGCATCGTTCATTCCCATCCAGGCTTCGTCGAGCGCAAGGCTGTCGGCACCGTTGAACAGTCCGACAAATCCGTATTTCCGGCCGGCAAGCGAGTCGGCTTCTACCCGGTACAGATAATTGTTGGTGGCCGAGGTGTCGCGATGTTTCCATAATATCGGGCGCCCCGATACCGTAGCTTTCCCCGACGCGATAAGCGACGTACAGCCCAGTGCCGAATTAATACTGATCAATATGGCGCAAATAATAATAAATATTCTATTTAGCATAATATACTCAAATGTCCTAAAACAAAATTAATGCAATTCTTTGATACGAACAAATTATGAGACACTAATTTGAATTTAAGATAATTGTTGTTCGTTCAGAAAAAAGAGCAGATGTAGCTTTTCGGAATGAACAAGTTCCTATGCACATGACTTGGCGCCCTGAAGATGTACAAGAATATAGAGGCAACTCCCTCAATGAGGTCGAGATATATAAGTATGGATTCAAAGGCGGCCGGAGTATTCAACGCTCACTGTGTAATAATACTGAGTTGCTTGACTACATAGCATCTCAATTCAGCGATTGAATTAAATTCTTTTCTTCGGAACCTGAATATACTGCGGAGTGGCTATAAGAAGATGATTGAATCCAAGAAATTTGACTTGATATTTATCTTTAATTTTTAATGCTGTATCACATGAAAGCATGAAGTTTGTGAAAGGCGGTCTGTTATCGGGAGAAGAGAAGTTAAAATAAACTGTGTATTTGGTAATGTCTATTAACGAGTTGTCATTCATTTTCTCAAGGACAGCAGCCATCTGTTGGACTACGGTAAGACCATAGTTCTCTATATTCTCCTTATCACAATATTTTAATTCCAAAAACAGAATCCAATTTTTCTCGACTTCAACCTCAGGAATAAAGAAACATTCGCAGTTTGAGATTCCTTGTATAAATGCAGGATATTTTTCAAGATTGATACCACGATAATTTGAGGCTGTGCGTAGTTTCTGTAATTTGAAGTAACTTATGTCTTCAAATGGTTCTGTTGAGAATTCTACGCCTTTTTTGCCTTCGGTGACTTTGGTATAATCAGCGACATAGCAATCACTTTCAAAGGTATGAAATGTATTGAAGAAATTCCGCATGGCTTAAAGCAGATTATGGTAATCGGCCATGATGTTACCCATCACCCGGTCGAAATAGTTAGAACCAATCAGGCCTAACGTATTTTGAATAGTAACATTACGTTCGCCATCGATGTTTTCAATGTATCCTTCACGTATTTCCCATACAGCTACTTGTTTGGGGTCAAGATATGAAACATCTTGAAAATCAAGATTTAGTTTTATCTCGTTGGATATACGATCCAGTGCAGTGTGAGCCAACATACAGTTGTTGAGCGCATATAAAATAAAAGGACTATGGGTCGTAATGACAAGACTATCTCGTTTATGATTCAACATTGACAAAATATCATAAATCAGCCTTGCCTGAGTTTGCGGGAAGAGATTCTGTTCAGGCTCTTCTATTACAATATTGGAGAAATGAGGCTTGCCGACTTGCTCTTCATATTGGGCGAGATGCTTTTGCAGACCTGGAAAACGTGTTTCTATTTTTTCAAGGAGTGCATTGATAGCATTGTCTTTATCTTCACCCGTCGCTTCGAGTACCTCAATATCGGAAGTTTCCATATTTAGAAACTTTCTGAGAGCTCCTTTCTTTATCATTCTTATCTTTTCGACAGATTTATCCTCATCATGTGTATAGATCCAGTTAGTAAGATAAGTAAGATATAGATATAATGGAGTAACAGATTGAATACCACTTGAAGCTTGTGATATTGGCAGATCTTTGCCATTTTTCATATGCAGAGTATCCAATCCAGTGTTTTCGTTATAGTAATAGCTCTCACCAATATCGAGCAGTCTGACTTTATCGGAATTTCCGAATTTTCTTCGAATATTATCCCAGTCAACAAGGAAGCTTCGAAAATAATTTTTGGGCAGATCAATTGACAGGATACCTGTGACGAAGGCAAGATTGCGATCAGCGGGAATGTAAGCGTTTTTGGATACAACAGCCTGAAAGAATCCATTATTCTTACTTATCTCAATTATGTCAAAATGATCTTGATGATAACCCTTGATATGGAGGGAAATTACATCACTGGTATAGATGATTTCTGAATCGGGATTAAAAAAATCCGTGATGTTATGGAACTGTAACAACGAAGTTATAACGAAACCATTGTTTATAAATTCCACATTTTGTCTGAGAAGAGCTTCCTTTTCAACCCATTGACAAAAGCTTATTATTTTAGCTATAGTGCTTTTACCACAACTTTGAGGACCAATAAAGATATTAATGCGCTTTAGCTCAATGGCTATATCTTTTATGGGACCAATTTCTTTTATGATGAGTTGAGTCATTTCGAATATTTTTTTGCAAATATACGTAAAAAAAAGATAGCCTAACACATTAAAGTTTGGATATGTAGAGGCCTTCGATTTTTAGTTTATTGTGTAAGGCGAGATAGCGGATACGCTCGGCCACTTCGGCGGTGTGATGGGGATAGTAGGGGGCGATGGAGCGGATGTCGAGTTTGGTTTCAGGCGCTATCATGCCGAAGAATTCATCGAGACGGCGGTCGAAACTATCCGGATCGAACGGCGGCATGTGGACGGAAGCCCGACATACGTCGCATTTGCCGCATGGCCGGGGTGCGTTTTCGCCGAAATAAGCGAGCATACGGCTGACACGGCACGAGGCGCTGTCGAATACGAAATTCTTCATTGCCTCAAGACGCTGTGCCATAGCTTCGCGACGGTCGGCGTAGACTTCGCGTGGCAGACTGATCTCGCAGGAGGGCCGACGGTTCATGCTCATGTAGATGTACGGTGTGCGTTTACGGGGTATGTAGCTGAGCACGTGCTGCCGTCGAAGCGATATGAGAATCCGGTAAACGTCGTCGGGCTGCAAAGAACATTTGTGGGCAATGGTAACTTCGTCGATAAAAACATAGTCGGCAAAAAGGCCCGGATAAGAGCGCATCAAAGCATGCAGCACGGTATCGGTGGCATCGTCGGTGTCGAGGTCGTAGAGATCGTTTCGGCTGCAGGTGAACATTATGCGGCTGGCAGAGTCGGTTTCTTCGATGTAATCGATATACCCCGCGCGACTGAGTATGGACAAGGCTCCGAGTGTGTGGCGGAGGGGGAGTTTGTAGCGTTCGCACATTACCTCGGGGTTGAAGTCGTACATAAGTCCGAAACCTTCTCCCATAGTTATGTCGAGGAATCGGCAGACTTCGTCGTATACGCGATTTATGAAATCGCGCTCGGGAAAAGCTTCGTTAAGCCGCCGGGCAAAGACCGCTTTGTCGCGCGACGATGCGAGAATAACGGCTATGGAGTGTTCGCTGTCGCGCCCGGCACGCCCTGCCTCCTGGTAGTATTCCTCGAGAGTGGACGGAAGATCGATATGCACCACAAGACGGACATCGGGCTTGTCGATGCCCATGCCGAATGCCGTGGTGGCGACAATCACTCTTGTTCTGTCGGTTTGCCACGCTTCCTGACGTTCGCTTTTCTCATGCATTTCGAGGCCGGCGTGGTAATAGGACGCGCTTATACCCGCGGTAATGAGCATTTCGGCTATTTCCCGGGCTCTTTTGCGCGATCTGACATAGACTATGGCCGAGCCGTGTGTGCTGTTGAGAATGGTGACAAGTTTGGAAGCCTTGTCTTCGGTGATTCTGACAAGGAAAGATATGTTCGGACGTGCGAAACTGCGAGAGAATACGGCATGATTCCGCAATGACAGTTTGTCGGCAATGTCATTGACAACCTGCGGAGTCGCCGATGCCGTGAGCGCAAGGACGGGAACGAGTGGAAATGCTTCGCGGAGAAGACTCAGGCCAAGATATGAGGGCCTGAAATCATATCCCCACTGCGATATGCAGTGAGCCTCGTCGACGACAATAAGGCTTACGTTCCATCCGCGCATGCGGGCGATGAAGTTTTCGCGGGCGAGACGTTCGGGTGCGAGGTAGAGGAGCTTGAGGCGCCCCTGACGCAGTCGCTCATAGGTATAGTCGGCTTCGGAGCGGGTCATGCCGGCGCCGAGATAAGCGGCCGGTATGCGGCGTTTGCGAAGGTTGTCGACCTGGTCCTTCATCAGGGAGATCAGGGGCGATATCACGATAGTGAGGCCCTCGAGGGCCATAGCCGGTATCTGGAATGTCAGCGACTTGCCACCGCCGGTGGGAAGAAGGCCGATAGTGTCGTTGCCGGCGAGAACGCTCTGTATTATTTCAAGCTGAAGAGGACGAAAGCTGTCGTAGCCCCAGTAACGGTGCAGAATGTCGTGGAGGTCGTTTTCATCCGACCCTTCTTCGGCGTCGAAGGCGGCAAGAGCCTCGTCGAAGTAGCCTTCGTCGGAAAAATCGTAGTAGCCGTAAGGTTCCATGAGGGCCTATTCGAGGTCGGCGCGAATTTGTTTTACCAGAAGCTGTACGCCGGAGGTGGCGTTCTGATGCTGATTCTCTTCGATGGTATAACAGATATTGAACGGTTTGCCGGAGTGGATATGGTCGAAATAGGAAGCCATGTTGAAGGCAATACCATTGACTACACGGCCGGATGTATCGTCGACGAGCTCAAGCTTGATGTGCTCGAGATTACGGCCTACGAGTTTGCTCGTGCCGAAATCCTTGACGCGCCGGGTGCAGAATGTGGGCTTGCGGTTGCCGGGGCCGAAAGGATTGAAGAGCCGAAGAGTCGAAACAAGTTCCGGAGTAATATCGGAGAACGTAAGGAACGCGTCGATGTCGATCTGAGGTGTAAGCTGCTCGGGAAGTATGTTGGCGGCAACGTATTCTTCGAAGCGCCGTGTGAATTCGGGAATATTCTCTTCTTTCATCGACAGACCGACCGCATATGCGTGTCCGCCGAAATTTTCGAGCAGATCGCGGGTGGATTCGACGGCTTTATAGATGTCGAATCCCTGCACGGAGCGCGACGAACCTGTCGCGAGGCCGTTCGAGAACGTAAGGACAACCGAAGGCTTGTAGTAAAGCTCGGTGAGGCGCGATGCCACGATGCCGATAATGCCCTTGTGCCAGTCCTTATTGTAGATGACAATCGATTTTTTGGGCGAGTGGGTCTCGCCGCGGGAGTCGAGAATGGAGTTGGCTTCCTCGGTAATCCGTTTGTCGAGTTCTTTGCGGTCTTTATTGTATTGGTCGATTTCGAGGCTCTTGCGTGCCGCTTCCTTGGTGTCGCGGGCCACCAGCAGTTCTACAGCCTCGCTTCCGCTCTGCATGCGGCCCGACGCATTGATGCGCGGCCCGATCTTGAACACCACATCGCTGATGCTTATTTCCTTGCCACCGAGACCGCATGTGCGTATTATGGCCCGAAGTCCGAGATTGGGATTGGTGTTGAGTCGTTTGAGACCCATGTAGGCCATGGTGCGGTTTTCGTCGATCATGGGCACGATGTCGGCGGCGATGCTGACAGCTACCAGATCGAGCATGCTCTCGAGTTCGGCGGTGGCAATGCCGTTGCTGATCGAGAAGGCCTGCATGAATTTGTAGCCTACGCCGCAGCCCGACAGGTGTGGGCACGGATAGGTCGAATTTTCGAGTTTAGGATTGAGAATGGCTACAGCCGGAGGAAGCTCGTCATCGGGGACGTGGTGGTCGCAGATAATGAAATCGATGCCACGCTCGGCTGCGTAGCGGATCTCGTCGATGGCTTTGATGCCGCAGTCGAGAATTATGACCAGTTTCACACCTTGCTCGGCCACGTAATCGATGCTTTTGCGCGAAATGCCGTAGCCTTCGTCGTAGCGTGTGGGGATATAGAAATCGAGCTCGGAGTAGAAATTCTGAAGATAGCGGTACACCAGTGCTACGGCAGTGGTGCCGTCGACATCGTAGTCGCCGTAGACCATGATTTTTTCTTTCGAACCCATAGCCCGGTTGAGGCGTTCGACGGCTTTGTCCATATCGTTCATGAGGAACGGATCGTGGAGGTCGCGGAGGGATGGGTGAAAGAACTGATCGGCTGCTGCTATGGTGGTGATGCCACGTTGTACAAGGAGGTCTGCTATGGGCGCACAATTGGCAAAGCGCCGGGCAAGTTCGGCGCCGAGTCGCTGTTCTTCAGACGACATCGATGGGTAATTCCATTTGCGAGTCATAATGTGCGCTTGATTTTCTGCAAAATTACTAAAAAAAGACATATTATCAATGTGGCGCAATGTCAAAAAACGTTATAACAGCTTATGCAGACTCTCGTTGTTGATTAAATTTTTATCTTTGCCGAAAGATTGACAATGAAAGATAAATACTAAATGACAAGAATACAGACGGTAATTTCTGCTTTGGTTATCACTGTTTTAAGTGCCGGGGCCGAAAATACCGACACTATAGCTCGCCGAAACCCTCTCCCCGCAGAAAGGGCTGTGTCGGCGGTCTCTGCCGTGGCGGTGAACATGGCCTTTACCGAGATTCTGAAAAGTTCGGTGCATGAGATGCGGCCCGACCGCAGTTCGGACAACTCTTTCCCATCGAGGCATACTTCGTGGGCTTTTATGGCCTCAACTGCGATATCTCATGAGCTTTACGACCATTCGCCATGGTGGTGTGTCGGATCTCAGGCTCTGGCATCGGCGGTGGGGCTGCAACGCGTTATGTCGGAACGTCACTTCGGATCGGATGTGGTCGCCGGGGCCGCACTCGGCATCGCATCGACCGAACTTGCCTACTGGATTGTAGGACGGCTTTTCGGAGGGCGCCCCTATGGCCGCCGGCCCTATAACGATTTCCGGACCGGACTGTCGCTGATAACGGAGGCTCAGTATAACCTTGACGATGATATGTGCACCGGTTTCGGTAGTGCGGTGAGGTTTCAGCTTCCATTTACGTCTCAGTGGGGAGCCGTGGCTTCGATGGGGGTATCGTCGACACCTGTAAAAACGAGCGACGGCCGCTTCCGTCCGCTTGATGCGGTTGGCGCGACCGTCGGTATGATGGGTCATTTTGTTTTGCCGGAGGATTGTCTTGCCCTTGAGCCAGTTGTGGAAGCCGGAGGAGCTGTTATGACGCGTACGGCCGGCTTCAGGCATTCCCTCTATGGTTTCGAGGCGGGATGCGTTCTTGGGTTAAGCTGGCGCCTGACAGAGAATTTAGCTTTCAGAGGCGAAGCCGGCTACCGGTTGCGGACTTTGCCCCGTGCTGTGTCGGCGTTTACGGCAGGGGTGTCGTCGGTTGCCTTTTTCTGACTTACTCGTTGAGTAGCACTTGCTTGCCCATGGAAGTGAGATAGTCGCTGACCATATAAGGCTCGATTTCGATGCTGATCTCTCCCTGTGCATAGCTTGCAATTTCGTATGGCTGGTAGACAAATACGAGATTGCCCGAGGCATTCAGATAGTAGTTGCCTTCGCCCGGCAGAGCGGTGAGGTTTGTCGCCCCGATGAAGCTGCGCATAGATTGTGCCTTTTTGCGAAGTATTTTGGGCAGGGCTGCGATGCCGTCGGCCGTAAAGAAGTCGTTAAGACTCACGACTTTTCCGGCACGTGTGGAGTACACGATATAGAGGGTGCCGTACATGCCGTGGGCCGCACGGGGATAGTATGCCGAGGATGTTACGGCATACGACACGAAGTCTGCTGTAAGAGCGGCTATATATCCTTTTACTTCCGAAAAACCGTCGTAGTTGTTGAGACTTTCGATAACATTGGCAAGACTGTCGGCTTTCTCTTCGCCTATGAGGATGGGCTTCAGAGTGTAGCCTATCTCAGAACCGGTATGCCTGAAAGACGATTCGGCAGCTACAGACGGATCTTCGGCAACGGTGTCGAACGCTATTCTGAGCACACTGTCGCGGAAAGCGGTCATATCGTGTCCGAGGAAACGTACGGGTATGAACAGATTGGCCCGGCAGCCGATGGTAAGATCGCTGTCGGTATCGTAATCGGACGATGAGTTTTCGAGCGAATATGCCTTTTCGATATTGAAGTGTTCGAACAGGACTTCGTTGTCGCGGGACTCGTCGGTTTGCTGCTTAGTACAGCTCTGCGACGTCACGGCCGCTGCTATTGCGGCCACGGCCATAATCTTGAGTATAAAAGAATTCTGCTTCATATCCTGATTGACTTTTCTAATATAACCCCTGAAAGCATCAAGAGTTTACGACTGCGTCGATTTGTCGCTGCACCGGCGGATAGTCGATGGTGTAGTGAAGTCCCCGGGACTCGCGGCGTTCCTTGGCCTGGCGCATTATCAGGTAGCCTACGTTGATGATGTTGCGCAGCTCGCAGATCTCACGCGAGGCTTTGGAGTATTTGAAAAGTTTCTCAGTTTCTTCGTATAATATGTCGAGACGGTTCCAGGCGCGGTCGAGACGCAGATTGGATCGTACGATTCCTACATACGTACCCATTATCTGGTTTACTTCGCGAATGCTCTGGGTGATGAGCACCATTTCTTCGTTGTGACGCGTGCCTTCGACGTTCCAGTCGGGAACGTCGGTGCGGAGGCTGATCTCGGGCATTTCGACAGACGCATGCCTGGCAGCGGCGTCGGCGTAGACCACAGCCTCGATGAGCGAATTGGACGCCAGTCGGTTGCCTCCGTGCAGACCGGTGCATGAGCATTCGCCAAGCGCGTAGAGATGGCGTATGCTCGATTCGCCGTTGAGGTCTACCTTTATGCCGCCGCACAGGTAGTGAGCTGCCGGTGCGACGGGTATATAGTCTTTGGTGATATCGATGCCAAGTGAAAGACACTTCTTGTAGATATTGGGGAAGTGGCGTTTTGTCTCTTCGGGGTCTTTGTGGGTGACATCGAGATAAACGTGATCGTCGCCCCACAGCTTCATCTCGGAGTCGATGGCGCGTGCAACTATATCGCGGGGTGCAAGGCTGAGACGCGGGTCGTATTTGTGCATGAATTCCTCGCCGCGAAGATTGCGGAGCACGGCGCCATATCCTCGCATGGCCTCGGTGATGAGGAAGGAGGGGCGGTCGCCGGGGTGGAATAGGGCAGTGGGGTGGAACTGGATGAATTCCATGTCGGAGACTGTGCCTTTTGCGCGGTATACCATGGCTATGCCGTCGCCAGTGGCGACAAGAGGATTCGTGGTGGTCTGGTATACGGCGCCGCAGCCGCCTGTTGCCATTACAGTAATCTTGGAAAGGTAAGTGTCGACGGTTCCCTGTGCGAGGTCGAGCACATATGCACCGTAGCATGTGATGTCGGGGGTACGGCGGGTAACCCTCTTCCCAAGATGGTGCTGGGTTATGATTTCGATGGCGAAGTGATTCTCGAATACATCGATATGGGGGTTGGAGCGCACAGCCCGGATGAGGCTTTCCTGGATTTCGAAACCGGTATTGTCGGCATGGTGGAGAATGCGGAATTCGCTGTGGCCGCCCTCACGGTGCAGATCGAAATTACCATCGCTGTTCTTATCGAAATTGACGCCCCAGCTGATTAGCTGTCGTATCTGTTCGGGAGCGCCTTTCACGACCTGCTCCACAGCCTTGGGATCGCTGAGCCAGTCGCCGGCTACCATTGTATCGTGGATATGCTTGTCGAAGTCGTCTACTTCGAGATTGGTGACAGAAGCCACGCCGCCTTGGGCGAGTGCTGTATTTGCTTCGTCGAGAGTGGTTTTGCAGACGAGAGCCACCTTCACGCCCTCGCGGGCAACTTTCAAGGCGAAGCTCATTCCGGCTATACCGGAACCGATGACAAGATAATCGTATTTTAGGGTCATTGCGGTGTTTAGTGAGTTATGCCGCAAAAGTACTCAAAAAAGCAATAAGACCGACAAAATCGCCGTGAAAAATGTGCAAGCCGCAATAAGCCATACTATCGTAATCTGAAAAAGTGACAGTTGTTTTATTATGTGGTTTCGGCTTCGGATTGTGAGCCAGTCTGCCTTTTTCGGTATTCCATGGGCGTCATCCCCATATGCTTTTTAAAAAAACGTCCCAGGTAAGATGCACTTTCAAAACAATATTTGTCGGCGATTTCTTTTACCGTAAGATTCGTCGTTGTCAACAATGCCTTTATTTCCATCATAAGTTGTCGGTCGATCATCTCTTTTGGGGACGTATTGAAAATCCGCGATGTTATCTTCGACAGATAATAAGTAGTGATGCAGAGTTTGTCGGCATAATATTTTACATCGTGCTTTGTCCTGCAATTCTCTCCAAGTAACTGGCAGAACCTGTCGAAGAGTTTTCTTGGCGAACTGATTGGTTCAGTACCATTTTCGGCAAGCATAGGTTCTGCGAGCGATTCCATACCAATAAAAAATTTTGCCACTGATTTCGGATCATAACATTCTTATATCCAGCATCAGCATATTTCTCAATCCATTCCATGCTTTTAAACCATATGGAAATATCTTTAAGTCTCTCGAGAGGAATGACACAGATCTGATTTTTATCGAGCCAATCGAAAAAAGAACCGGAAGAGAGATAAGTTACTTCGTCGGTTAGAGCGAAAGAGAGTTCAAATTTTCTGGCTGAAAAATCGGCACTGACTCTTTCTACCGAAAAAATAGTATCCGAAAATATAAGTGCCATCCAGCCTTGCCTCATAGCTTTTCGGACGAAATTCAACTCGAGAACGGCGTAACCGGATATACAGAATAACAGCATGCAGCCTTTGGTCCGTAGCGGTATACCGATAAGATTCCTAAGGTCAGTAATTTCAGATGAAAAATAAAAGTTTCCGGGCATGTCGAACTATGATTATAATGCAAAAGTAGTAAATAAACATTGACTAAATATATAATTGTTTTCAAAAGTGACGTAAGTGTTTTGGTTTGTGCTATGTTTGGATGGCGGTTAGAACCTAACTTTGCGGGCTGAAAAATATAACTACAATCAGAATCATAGAAATGAAAAAAAGACAGCTTTTCGTGTTCCCGATTCTAATGGCAGTCGCAATATCGGGCTGCAAGAAAGAAGCCGGAGAGATGCCTGTGACAGAATATTCCTCGCTCGAGGTGAAGGCATCGTCATTGGAAACGGTCGACAAATTTCCCGCCACTTTCAGGGGGAGGCAGGATGTGGAGATTATACCACAGATTTCCGGCAGGATCATGTCGGTCGACGTTAAAGAAGGCCAACGTGTCAGGAAAGGTCAGACACTTTTCGTAATCGACCAGATTCCCTATAAAGCTGCGTTGCAGACTGCACTGGCGAACCTCGAATCGGCAAAAGCTGAAGTCGCTTCTGCCGAATTGAACTATGAGGGCAAGCAGGAGCTGTTCGCCCAAAAGGTGATTTCGGATTTCGAATTAAAAAAGAGCCATAATGCATTGCTGGTGGCACAGGCCGCCATGCATCAGGCCGAGGCGCAGGTGACAAATGCCCGAAACGACCTGTCGTATACTGTTATTTCGAGCCCTTGCGATGGAGTAGTGGGCACGCTGCCTTATCGGGCGGGCTATTTTGTGAATCCGGGCATGCAGACTCCTCTGACCACAATTTCGGACAACTCGGAAATGTATGTATATTTTTCAATGCCGGAAAACAGGATGATAGAACTTATCCGCACACACGGGAGCAGCGAAGCTGTGCTCATGGCGATGCCTGCGGTACGTCTGTATCTGAACGACGGGTCGGAATACGGTACGGAAGGCCATATCGAGAGTATGAGCGGCGTACTCGACAAGACCACCGGCAGTGTTTTGCTCCGTGCTGTATTCCCCAACGGCAGCGGACTTTTACATAGCGGCGGTGCCGGAAACATAGGTCTGACCAACAGGATGGACAATGTTATCCTGATACCTCAGGGAGCAACCTACGAACTGCAGGACAAAGTCTATGCCTACAAGGTGACCGACGGCAAAGCCAACTCCGTGCAGTTGGCTGTAAAACCGGTGGCCGAGACAAAGCAATATGTCGTAATGTCCGGTCTTTCCACCGGTGATGTAATCATTACCGAAGGTGTCGGCAATCTGCAGGACGGAGCCGAGGTTAAACTGAAATAATGCGGCGCAGACCATGAATGTAAAGACTTTTATCGAAAGACCGGTCCTCTCGATAGTCATATCCGTGGCTATCCTTATATTAGGACTCATAGCGCTCATGGGGCTGCCTATCGAGCAGTTCCCGAATATCGCTCCGCCAACTGTGGAGGTAACGACATCGTATCCCGGTGCAAATGCAGAGACTGTTGAAAAGAGTGTCATTGTGCCGCTCGAAGAGGCTATCAACGGTGTGGAGAATATGACCTACATCTCGTCTACATCCTCAAACGCCGGCGACGCATATCTGACCATATATTTTAAGCAGGGAACCGACCCCGATATGGCTGCTGTCAATGTGCAGAACCGTGTATCGACCGCAGCGGGCCTGCTGCCCGCCGAGGTCACCAAAATCGGTGTGACGACCAACAAACAGCAGAAATCCATGCTCAAGGCCATAACGCTTTACAGCCCGGACGACAGCTACGATACCCAGTTCCTCAACAACTATCTTTCGATCAATGTAATACCCCGCCTCAAGCGTATATCGGGTGTGGGTGCCGTGACCCTGCTTGGCTCCAACTACAGTATGCGTATATGGCTCAAACCGGATATCATGGGACAGTACGGGCTTGTTCCGGCTGATGTCACAGCGGCTTTGGCCGCGCAGAATATCGAATCGGCAACCGGTTCATTCGGCGAGAATTATGAAGGCATATTCCAGTATACGATGAAGTATAAAGGGCGCCTTTCCACGCCCGAGGAATTCGGAAATATCGTCATAAAGTCGCTGCCTACGGGCGAAGTGCTGCGCCTTAAAGAAATCGCAGAAGTGGAACTCGGCGACGAGGCCTACAATTACCGGAGCCAGACCAACGGTCACCCCGGCGCTCTCTTTATGGTATATCAGACCGCCGGTTCGAACGCCACAGAGGTAATCAATGCCATCGACACAGAGATTGCCCGGATGTCGAAGAATCTTCCCAAGGGTGTAGTATTCGGCGATGTGTTCTCGACAAAGGACTTCCTCGACGCTTCGATGCATCAGGTGATAAAGACGCTTTTAGAGGCATTCTTCCTGGTGGTGCTGATAGTGTTCGTTTTTCTGCAGGATGTCAAATCGGTGGTTATACCTGCGATCTCAATCATCGTATCTCTTGTCGGAACCTTTATAGTGATGTCGCTTATTGGTTTTTCGATCAATCTTCTTACTCTTTTCGCTCTTGTACTCGCAATCGGCATTGTAGTCGACGACGCAATCATTGTAGTCGAGGCTGTGGAGGCGAGATTCGATATAGGGTATAAATCTCCTTTCATGGCCACAAATGATGCGATGAAGAGTATCACGTCGGCTATCATCACTACGACTCTGGTCTTCATGGCCGTGTTCCTGCCGGTGTCGATGATGGGAGGAACATCGGGTACGTTCTACACCCAGTTCGGACTGACAATGGCGGCAGCCGTGGGTATTTCGGCAATCAATGCGCTTACTCTGTCGCCGGCACTGTGTGCGATTATGCTCAAACCGCATAAAGAGGGCGGTTCAAAGGCCGGTTTTGCCGAGAGATACCGTGCGGGATTTAATTCCGCTTTCAGCCATCTGACACAACGATATGTACGCGGAGTGATATTCTTCGTGCGCCATAAACCTATTATGTGGGTCGCTTTTGTTATATCCATCGGGCTGCTTGCATTCTTCATGAATACGACCAAGACGGGTCTTGTTCCGGATGAAGATACCGCGTCTATTATGGTCAATATAACCACACCTCCGGGTTCGTCGGTCGCCCGCACCAACGAAATAATGAAGCAGATAGAGCAGCGTATCGACAGTATACCTGAAATAGAATTCTACAGCGAGACGGTGGGTTACGGCCTTATCGGCGGCGCAGGTCCGTCGAGCGGTATGCTGATCGTAAAACTCCATAACTGGGCCGACCGCAAGAACGACGGAAGCGATGCCCAGAGTGTGGTCGACAAGATCAATGCCATAGGTATGGAAATTCCGGATGTAACCATATTCGCCTTCCTGCCTCCGCTCATCGACGGGTACGGTGTGAGCAGCGGTTTTGAAATAAACCTGCAGGATCAGGCCGGCGGACGTGCCGATTCACTTTTCTCTGTGGGACAGCGGCTCATTGCAGCTCTTCAGGAGCGTCCGGAGATTTCATCGGCATATTCAACTTTCAATGTCGCCTTTCCGCAGTACACGGTAGAGGTTGATCCGGTGAAGTGCGAACGTGCCGGTATTACTGCCGATGCCGTTCTGGAGACTCTTTCAGGATATTACAGTGGTGCGTATGTGTCGAACTTCAACCGCTTCTCCAAGCTGTACCGAGTTATGATTCAGGCGTCGCCCGACTATCGTGTGGATGTGGAATCGCTTGACCGCATAATGACTCGCACCCCCGACGGCATGGCACCACTGAGCACCTTTGTTACCATTACCAAAGACTATGGGCCCGAATCGGTAAGCCGTTTCAATCTCTACAGTTCGATGGGCATCAACGGCGAGTCTGCTCCCGGCTACAGTTCGGGCGATGCGATAAACGCGGTGCGTGAAACAGCCGATGAAATCCTCCCTAAAGGCTACAGCTATGAATTTTCGGGTATTTCGCGTGAGGAAAGTGAAACGTCCAATAATACGGTGCTGATATTCGTGTTCTGTTTTGTATTTGTCTATCTTATCCTCTGCGGTCTTTACGAGAGTTTTCTTGTGCCGTTCTCGGTGCTTCTGTCGGTGCCTTTCGGACTTATGGGCAGCTTCCTTTTTGCCAAGCTGATGGGCCTTGAGAACAATATCTACCTTCAGACCGGCCTTATCATGCTTATCGGTCTTCTTGCAAAGACGGCGATCCTCGTAACCGGGTACGCGGTTGACCGGCGAAAGGCCGGAATGTCGCTGATACAGTCGGCTGTCGGAGCTGCGAAAGCTCGATTCCGTCCAATTCTTATGACTGTACTTGCCATGATATTCGGTCTGTTGCCTCTGATGTTCTCTTCCGGCGCAGGCGCGAACGGCAACAGCTCGCTTGGTTCCGGTGTAGTAGGCGGCCTGCTCGTCGGAGCACTGGCATTACTATTCTTTGTGCCGCCCATGTTCATAGTGTTCCAGTCGCTGCAGGAGAAAATACGCCCGGTCCAGTTCGGTGGGGAAGGATTCCCCGACTTGCAGATAGAGGCTGAAAAAGAGGATATAAGAATTCAGAAAAAGAGTAAAGGAGAATGAAACATATCTTAATAGCTGTGGCGGTCGTGCTTCTGGCGGCCGGTTGCACAACATATAAAAAATACCATCGTCCGGATGACGTTCAAACCGATAATATATTCGGTGAGGATGTGGCGGTGTGCGATACTGTTTCGGCAGCATCTATACCATGGCGGGAGTTTTTTACGGATCCCAGGCTTCAGGCATTGATCGACACTGCGATGGTGAATAATTCCGACCTTCGAATCGCTTCTCTTCGCGTCGTACAGGCCGAGGCAACTCTTTCTGCCGCCCGTCTTGCATATCTGCCCGGAGTGTCGCTGACTTCACAGGGAGGAATCAGCAGTTTTGCCGGCGGGAAGGCGCAGAAAACATATTCGCTGGGTTTGTCGGCCGACTGGGAAATAGATCTTGCCGGTAAAATTACAAATGAGAAGCGAGGCGCTTTTGCATCTCTGCAACAGCAGAAAAGTTACAGACAGGCTGTGGCGACACAACTTGTCGCTACCGTGGCAAACAGCTACTACAACCTTCTCGCTCTTGATCAGCAACTCTCGATATCCCGGCAGTCTTTGGCTGCATGGGACGAGATAATACGTACTCTTGAAGCCCGCAAGGCAGTCGGTGAAGGACATGAGGCCTCGGTAGCACAGGCTAAAGGCAGCCGTCTGGAAGTGGAGAATACGATTCTTTCGTTGTCCTACCAGATAAAGACACAGGAAAATTCCCTATGTACACTGTTGGGATGGTCCCCGAGAAAAATCGACCGCGGTGATTTGAAAATACAGAAGTTTCCGGACGATATCGCTATCGGTGTGCCGCTGCATTTACTTGAAAACCGACCGGACATACGTCAGGCCGAATATGCTCTGCAGGCAGCGTTTTATTCGGCCAATGTAGCGCGATCGGCATTCTATCCGTCGCTGACCTTAAGCGGAACAATAGGCTGGACAAACAACAGCGGAGCGGCTATTGTAAATCCCGGCGACTGGCTTATGAACGCAGTCGGCTCTCTGGTACAGCCCTTGTTTAACCGTGGACGCAACATCGCCAATCTGAAAATAGCCGAAGCACAGCAGGAAGAAGCGCTCATCGCTTTTCAGCAGAAACTGCTGGAAGCAGGCTCGGAAGTGAACGATGCTCTGTCGCAATGGCAGACAGCGTTGCAAAGGCTCGACGTAAGTGCCCGGCAGATAGATGCTTTGGAAGAGGCCGTCAGAAGCACTCAGTTATTAATGACATACAGCGAAAACAGCAGTTATCTTGAAGTCCTGACAGCCCGGCAAACACTTCTCTCGGCCCAACTGACCGAAACGCAAGAAACATTCGACAAAATCCAAGGCATGATAAAACTTTATCACGCTCTCGGAGGCGGCTGAAGTATACCTTAGAAACCAACTGGTCAAAAAGGCGGGGGCTCCTCGCCTTTTTGATTAATGGGGAAACATTTATTCTACTTCCCTTTTATAGGGTCGCTTGCCTTTACAGTTCATAGAATTTCCTTACTTTAGCCGATAGCTTGAATTCTCTATTCCCAAAAATCTCTTGATAAGTAAGGATATTTGGGAGAATATGAATTTGATTCACATGAGATCCATGATCAGGTACACTATCGGCAAGCATTGATGACGTGAGTCGGCCAATAGTTTCCGAGTAAAAATCACGGTAAATTGAGAAATGGGAATCGTTCAATTCATAAACAATAGAACCAAAATATATTTTTCGACCAGCGATATCAAGCCAACATTCTTCATCTTCATTTTGAGGTCCTTTGGCAAGACCTATCAAATGAGAGAAACATTGTTTAATACCACCGAGATATAAGTCGGTATATCTGTCGGCTTTCGATTTTGGGATAAGTCCGAGACCTAAAATATTCACCCCGTTTTCATTCCAAGTCTTGGGAAATACCATTTGAAGTGGACACCCTGGCAAGAGAGGTAATATTACTTTATAAAAGTCGAAATATTTATATGCTATATTAGGAGAATCGCTATGAAGATATTCCGTAAATTTTGATTCAAGGAACAGTATAGTACCATCGTTAGCTTTTAGAACAATATCAATACTTGAAGGCCTGTCATAAACCCTATTCTGTACTTCAAACCAACATTGTTCGTAAGCGACGCCATTAATCAAAAGAGGGTTGTCGGTTGATACGTGTGAAAAACACAATAATGCCAATAGAGCGGAGGAGTGTAATGTAAGGATTTTGTCAATCTCATTGCCCTGTCCATGTGTCGCTTCCTTGAATTTATTCTCCCAATTCTTGACATCAAGTGAAAAAGTGTCTTTTATTGTTGAACACGCATCGTTGTTGGAACATAAAATTTGTCGAGACCAATCAGAATCCTTGCCCCTATATTTAGACCATGTTGTCAGAGCATTAGAACCTAATTCATGAATACGCTTATCTAACTGACTGGCGATATCTTCTTTAGTCATATGCTGCATTTCAAAATCTCTCAAACTCGAAATTAACGATGCCATAGCCACCGACACGATTAAATTATACCTCTGACACAAATGGCATAGTGTCCCGGTTGGAGTAATCGTTAAAGAAGCGGATATTTTTTTGGAATAATTTTCTACCGGCCTCGGCTGAGATAACTGAACTTAATGCCGCATCGGGTATAAGTTTTTTCTTAATGATATATTCGCGCATCTCCGGTGTCGACAAAGAATGGTCAAATATGAGTACAAGACCGTCATGCGATGCATCATCCTCGTCATAATAAGGATTATCTTTGATTTTCACACAGGAGGCCCATCCCGGCAGGATAGAAACAGTTCCATCGGTATTGAGGAAGTATAGCAGATTACCGGCATCACGGATATCAGCAATCAGTTTTGGATCACCATTGGCAGCGGGTACATTTCCGTTATAGGCGAGCTTCATATATTCCTCATATGAACCGCAAACTCCTATCCGCTGGTTGCTGAATGCCGTTATGAGATACTTATATACCCCCTTGCGCTGCTTGTCCTTTTCACGGTGAGTCTTGCGACACTCTTCATATACCTCGGGCGGCAGACCTTGAAGGCCAAGTCCATTCATCAGCCATACTCCATCGAAAAACACGAGGGACATCAATGCCGACTTACCGGGAGCGACTTCAGGGGCAAACCTCTCGCCAGGCATCGTAGAAGCCGAAAGAGTGAGCTTTTCACCGTTGGTGTCTTCGAGTATAAGTTCGCTTTCGCCTACGGTTACATACCTGTAATATTCATATGGACGAGACTTCAATTCCGATAGAATCGGTATATATCTCTCTTCTTCAGGTTCATGATACAGATTTACTATTTCGGCTAACCATTCGTATGCCGGGATAGCCAAAGGACCAATCAGGGCGTTCATCGGTAAAAAAGATTCGAGAGCATACTCTTCCGCTCCCTTATCTTTATTCCCGACAGACCGGAACATATGACTAATGAAGTCCTCAAAATCCTTCGTTGCTTTTCTCTTGGTGTTGATACGTGTAAGATAGCACCGGTCACACAGCCATGCGCACAGATTGCGAATCTGATAGAAGAGAGGTACGCCTACTTCTTCATCGGACATAAGAATAGGGCGTGCCGGTGTGTCGGGAGCATCATCGTAAGCTTTCTCAAGATCTGGCATCAATGCCATAGCCAGCATACGGAGTGCCGGATTATTGGGATTCAGAACCATCTCAGGATTGACACCGTTGGCTACATACCAAAGCAAGAACAACACGGCATGAAACGACGGAAATTCATCGTTGGAGGGAAAGTGTGAGATCTGTTCTCTAATATTGTAAAAAGGGAAACTGTTGCCATATTTTTTCCTGTACAATGAAGTAAATGCAGCCCATACTCCACAGCCTGCCACGAGGTCTTCCACATAACAGGCAAGATTGATGGACATACGCTTGCTTACCTCGGTAGTGAACCCCGGTTGTGTGGAGAAAACTTTTTGAATAACAGGATATATTTTGTTTGCAATGCCTACATAAAACATGTCACTTGGAAACTGCTCGCCGTTGAAATGGGTAGAGCAGAATTCGAGACGAGTGATTTTATTTTGAGATGCAATCTTAGTCTTGAATTTATTTGATTTTGACATAATTTAAACGCTGCGATTCTACCGCAAAGATAAACATTTAAATTTATATACGAGAATGTATTGATACATCAGTATGCGAAAGCCCTAATGCCTTGACCAACTTGTCCGTGACAATGTAGGCCAGCTTCCGATGGTTTGACACTCGGATGTATACCGCGTAGAAACCGTCCTTTCGTCTGGACTTGACGATAGCTTTAAAATTAGCCATGTTCCAATAGGTTTAATGGGTTAAAAGTTTAGGGTTCTGCTCATGTTTAGGTAAATAACTGATAACTCGATTATTCCTTTGGGAAATCGCTCCAAAAATTTGGGAAAAATTTGGGAAATTTTTATGCATAAGCTGCACGGAAACCGTGTCAGACCATGTCGGAAAGCAAAGGCGGCAGACCCTGATTATCAAGAGCCTGCCGCCTAATTATCTGTCTGTTAGGCTATGCGCTTAATCTTCGATGGCAGCCTGCGCCGCGGCTACACGGGCGATGGGCACGCGGAAGGGCGAGCAGCTGACGTAGTTCATGCCGAGTTTGGCGCAGAAGATTACGGAGCTGGGTTCGCCGCCATGTTCGCCGCAAATGCCGACCTTGAGGTCGGGGTTGGTGGAGCGGCCCTTTTCAACACCCATGCGTACGAGCTGACCTACGCCTACCTGATCGAGAACTTCGAAGGGATCGGTCTTGATAACGCCGTGTTCCTTGTAGAATTTGAGGAACTTGGGAGCATCGTCGCGCGAGAAGCCGAAGGTCATCTGAGTAAGGTCGTTGGTACCGAAGGAGAAGAAGTCGGCTACCTGTGCGATTTCGTTGGCAGTGAGGGCGGCGCGGGGCACTTCGATCATTGTACCAACTTTGTAGCGGATGGAATCGCCTTTTTCTTCGAATACCTTGGCGGCTGTAGCGTGGATAACATCGGCCTGGTTCTGAAGTTCCTTGAGCGAACCTACCAGAGGCACCATGATTTCGGGGTGAACGTCGATGCCACGCGATTTGCAGGCGAGGGCAGCCTCGATGATGGCGCGTGTCTGCATTTCGGTGATTTCGGGGTAGGTGATGCCCAGACGGCAGCCACGGTGACCGAGCATGGGGTTGAATTCTTCGAGTGAGTCGACTTTGGCTTTGACTTCTTCGAGAGTGAGGCCCATTTCTTCGGCGAGCTCTTTCTGAGTGGCTGTCTGATGGGGTACGAACTCATGCAGAGGGGGATCGAGGAGTCGGATAGTAACACCGAAGCCGTCCATAGCTTCGAAGATGCCTTCGAAGTCGCCGCGCTGCATGGGAAGGAGCTTGGCAAGAGCTACGCGACGGCCTTCGAGGTCGCTGGCCAGAATCATTTCGCGTACGGCCTTGATGCGGTCGCCTTCGAAGAACATGTGTTCTGTACGGCAGAGACCGATGCCCTGAGCACCGAACTTGCGAGCCTGACGGGCGTCGCGGGGAGTATCGGCATTGGTGCGGACGAGGCACTTGGTGAATTTGTCGGCAAGATTCATCACGGCAGCGAAGTCGCCGTCGAGAGCGGGTTCGGTGGTGGGAACCTGACCGTCGTATACTTCACCGGTAGAACCGTTGAGCGAAATCCAGTCGCCTTCGTGATAGGTGTGGCCGCCCATTTCTACGGTCTTGGCTACGTAGTCAACCTTGATTTCACCGGCACCGGATACGCAGCATTTGCCCATGCCGCGAGCCACAACTGCAGCGTGCGATGTCATACCGCCACGCATGGTGAGGATGCCCTGAGCGACGGCCATACCGCGGAGGTCTTCGGGAGATGTCTCGATACGTACGAGAACGACTTTGCGTTTCTTTTCGGCCCAGGATTCGGCGTCTTCGGCAGAGAAGACTACCTGACCCGAAGCTGCACCGGGAGATGCGGGCAGACCTTTGGCAACGACCTGAGCACGCTTGAGAGCTGCCTTGTCGAATACGGGGTGGAGGAGCTCGTCGAGCTTCTGGGGCTCCATACGCTTGAGGACGGTCTTCTCGTCGATAACACCGGCGCGAAGAAGATCCATGGCGATTTTGACCATAGCGGCGCCTGTACGCTTGCCGTTACGGGTCTGGAGCATCCAGAGTTTACCGTCCTGGATGGTGAATTCCATGTCCTGCATGTCTTTGTAGTAGTCCTCGAGACGAGCTGCTATGGCAAAGAGTTCGTTGGCGCAGAGCGGCATGGATTCTTCAAGGGAAGGATATTTTTCGGCGCGTTCTTCTTCGGAGATGCCCTGGAGAGCAGCCCAACGGCGCGAACCCTCGATGGTAATCTGCTGGGGAGTGCGGATGCCGGCAACCACGTCTTCGCCCTGGGCGTTGATGAGGTATTCGCCGTTGAATATGTTCTCACCGGTAGCGGCGTCGCGGCTGAATGCCACGCCGGTAGCGGAGTTGTTGCCCATGTTGCCATATACCATGGCCTGTACATTGACAGCAGTACCCCATTCTTCGGGGATCTGGTTCATGCGGCGGTATACGATGGCGCGTTCGTTCATCCAGCTGTCGAATACGGCGCAGATGCCGCCCCAGAGCTGTTCCCAGGCGTTGTCGGGGAAGTCTTTGCCGGTGTATTCCTTAACAGCGGATTTGAAGAGTTTGACGAGGTTCTTGAGGTCTTCAACCTGAAGCTCGGTGTCGAGTTTGTAGCCCTTTTCTTCCTTTACCTTGTCCATGATTTCTTCGAAAGGATCGAGGTCGGTTTTCTTTTTGGGCTTCATGCCGAGAACCACGTCGCCGTACATCTGCACGAAACGGCGGTAGCTGTCCCATGCGAAGCGGGGATTACCGCTTTTCTGAGCGAGCGATTCGACAGTGGCGTCGTTCATGCCGAGGTTAAGGACGGTGTCCATCATACCGGGCATCGATGCACGTGCACCGGAACGTACGGATACGAGGAGGGGATTAGCGGGATCGTTGAATTTTTTGCCTGTGAGTTCTTCGACGTGGGAAATAGCTTTCTCGACGTCGGCTTTGATGCGCGAGATCACTTCGTCGCGGCCGTATTGGGTATACTCGTTGCAGACTTCGGTTGTGATAGTGAAACCGGGAGGAACGGGCATGCCCAGAAGATTCATTTCGGCGAGGTTGGCGCCTTTGCCTCCGAGGAGGTTTCTCATTTCGGCGTTACCTTCGGCTTTGCCGTCGCCGAATGTATAAACTCTTTTCATTCGATTATCTATTAATTTTTATAAAAAATTATGTGTTCTATGCATGGTCCCGGAGCCATAGAAGACTCCTACGAGTGCAAAGTTACAAAAAAAGTGCGGAAATGCAACATTGAGTACAACTATATTTATGTGTGTACTTGCTGTTTTTTGATTCTTTTACGGCGAGTTGTGATTTGTTGTCAGTCAGAGCGCAGCTATGCCTCCGTCTGCCTTATTAATTAAAAAACGGCGCATCCGGGAGATGCGCCGCATGAAGAGTATGGGATTGTATGCGATTAACCGCCGAAGTTGTCGTAGTGGATGCTCGCGGGGTCTACGCCGAGATTGTCGAGCATGTTTTCGACAGCCTTGCTCATCGGGCCGGGGCCGCACATGTAGTATTCGATATCTTCGGGATTGTCGTGGTCCTTAAGATAGGTATCGTATATCACCTGATGCACGAAACCGGGAGTATACTTGACGCCGGCGGCGTCGGCTGCCGGATCGGGACGGTCGAGGGCAAGATGGAACTTGAAGTTGGGGAATTCTTTCTCGAGTTTGAGGAAGTCGTCGAGATAGAACACTTCGTTGAGAGCACGTGCTCCATAGAAGTAGTTCATCTTGCGGTCGGTTGTCCTGAGGGTCTTGGTCATGTGCATGATCTGAGCGCGGAGGGGAGCCATACCCGCACCGCCGCCGATCCACATCATTTCGGCCTTGGAGTCGAATATAGGGTGGAAGTCGCCGTAAGGGCCGCTCATAATCACTTTGTCGCCGGGTTTGAGCGAGAAAATGTAGCTCGAGGCTATACCGGGCATCACATCCATAAAGCCGACTTCGGGTTTGGGTTTCATGGGCGGGGTTGCGATACGGACAGTAAGCATTATCCGGTCGCCCTCGGCGGGATAGTTTGCCATCGAGTATGCGCGGACAGTAGTTTCCTTGTTTTCGCATTTAAGATTGAACAGACCGAATTTCTCCCATGCCGGAAGGTATTCCGGACCGATGAGATCGCGGTCGATGTCGGTGGCGTAGTCCATGATGTAGGGCGGTATCTTGATCTGGGCATACGAACCGGGGATGAAGTCCATATGCTCGCCCACGGGAAGCGCCACGATGAATTCCTTGATGAAGGTAGCGACATTGCGGTTCGATATCACCTCGCACTCCCATTCCTTTACGGAGAGTACGGATGCCGGTACGCGGATATCCATATCGCCTTTGACTTTAACCTGACATGCCAGGCGCCAGTGGTCTTTCAGCTCTTTGCGGGTGAAATGCACGGCTTCGGTCGGCAGTGCCTCGCCGCCGCCTTGCTCTACCTGCAGACGGCACTGTCCGCAGCTGCCTTTACCGCCGCATGCCGAGGGAAGGAATACATTGCTGTCGGCCATAGTCGACAGCAGCGATTTTCCGGACTGGGCTTCGACTTTGGTGTCGCCGTTCATGGTGATGGTCACGGCGCCCGACTGTACAAGATGTTTTTTAGCTATCAGGAGTATAACGACCAGGAGCAGAGTCACTCCCAGAAAGAAGCCTACGCCGCTGAGCACTGTTGTGAGAGCCAGCGAATCGAGGCTGCATAGAATTGACAGATATATCATAGCCCTTAGATTTTAATGCCCAGGAAGCTCATGAAAGCTATACCCATAAGGGCAGTGATGATAAATGTGATGCCGACGCCGCGGAGAGGTGCGGGAACGTTGGAGTACTGGGCCACGCGTTCGCGAATCGCCGCAACTGCCGTAATGGCGAGAAGCCAGCCGATACCCCAGCCGCCGCCTGCGCAAACTGCGGTCCAGACCGATTCGAATCCGCGCTGCTGCATGAACAGCGAGCCGCCGAGGATGGCGCAGTTTACAGCGATAAGCGGCAGGAAGATGCCGAGCGACGAATATAGCGCGGGAGCATATTTCTCTACTACCATTTCCACAAGCTGTGTCATGGATGCGATTACAGCGATAAATACTATCAGAGAAAGGAAGCTGAGGTCTACGGCGGCGTATTCCGGTCCGAGCCATGAGAGGGCGCCTTCGCGGAGCACGTATGTTTCGAGCAGATAGTTGATAGGCAGCGTAATGGTGAGCATGAATGTCACCGCTATGCCAAGTCCGAAGGCTGTCTTAACGTTCTTGCTCACGGCAATGAACGAACACATGCCCAGGAAGTAGGCAAATATCATGTTGTCGATAAAAATCGACCGTATAAACAGATTCAGATTGTCCATCGTTCAGATATTTTACTGTTTTTCCTGAAGGTCTTTATTGAAACTGCGGTGTACCCATATGATACATGCCACAAGAACCAGCGCCATCGGCGGCAGGATCATAAGGCCGTTGTTGACATATCCGGCTTCGTAGAAGCACTGGGGTACCACCTGATATCCGAGCAGTGTGCCCGAACCGAGCAGTTCGCGGAAGAAGCCTACAATAACGAGAATGATGGTGTAGCCTATGCCATTACCGACACCGTCGAGGAACGAAGGCCACGGACGGTTTGCCATGGCGAAAGCCTCGAGTCGGCCCATGAGGATACAGTTGGTGATAATAAGGCCGATAAATACCGAAAGCTGCTTGCTGACGTCGTAGGCATAGGCCTGCAGAAGCTGCGACACAATGACAACGAGACCGGCAACCACCACAAGCTGTACGATGATGCGGATGTTGGTCGGAATAGTATTGCGGATCAGTGATATAATGACGTTGCTGAAGGCGAGTACGGCTATCACCGACAGGCCCATTACAATAGCAGGCTCGAGCTTGGCTGTGACAGCCAACACGGAGCAGATACCGAGAATCTGTACGATTACAGGGTTATCCTTGGAAAAAGGATTGAAGAAAACGCTTTTATTAGCCATGGCTGTCATTTGTTTAGCGATTCAAGAAATGCGCTGTAGGGCTGCAGGCAGTTGTCGATCATGGCGCCTACACCTTTGCTGGTGATGGTGCCGCCTGATATGCCGTCGACATAGTCGGCATCGCCCGCAGGTACCTGTCCGGCTTTGACGACAGCCACAGGTATGAAGACGCCGTTCTTTATAAGGCGTTTGCCTGTAAACTGCGACGAGAACGCCGGCTTCTCTATCTCAGCACCAAGGCCGGGAGTCTCGCCCTGATGGGCAAAGTATGCTCCATAGATAGTGGTACCATCGGCGTCGACCGAGATATAGCCCCATATCGGGCCCCAAAGACCGGCACCGTACATGGGCAGTATATACTTCACACTGCCGTCGGCCAGAGTGCATTGGTATACCGGCAGCAGGCGCATGTCGGCGGTTTCCTTGCTCTGCTTGGCCACGTCGACGGTGAAGGCATCCGTACCGTCGACTCTGTTGCCTTTATCGTCGATAACGAAGGCCGATGTAATATATTTGTTGTATGTCGCGATAATGTCTTCGCCCGATGTCTCTACCGACACACTTGCCAGTATCTGGCGCATTTTGTCGGCATCGGCGTTTGCCTGCTGGCGGGGTTTGAGCGAAATGGCCGTAAAGGCCAGTGCCGTGCCCACCAGAACCACGAGTACAATGATATATATTATGGTATATGTATTGCTCTGCTTGTTCATTGCTGCGATGTTTTTGCCTTGAGGCGGTTAACACGACGGCGCATGTTTGCCTGTACCACACAATAGTCGATGAGGGGTGCGAAGCAGTTCATGAGGAGCACGGCCAGCATGGCACCTTCGGGATAGCCCGTGTTGTAGGTGCGTATCACAATGGCAATGGCGCCGATAAGGAATCCGTAGATATATTTGCCTGCGGTGGTTCGTGCGGCTGTTACGGGGTCTGTGGCCATGAAGACGGCTGCAAAGGCGAAACCGCCGAAAAGCAGCTGGTCGCAGGCCGGAACATAGGAGGCGGGGTAGAGCGGAGTGGCAAACACATTGGCAATCCATCCGGTGAAAAGACCGCCGGCGATTACCGATATTATGATACGCCACGAAGCTATGCCTGCAGCCAGGAGGATAACAGCTCCAATGAGGATGCAGAGAGTGGAGGTTTCGCCGAAAGAGCCGGGAATGAGACCGATGAACGCATCCCATGTGGAGATGAGCTGACCGCCGACACCGGTAAATTCAATCGAGGGACCGCTCTGAGTGGCTATCTGACCAAGCGGAGTGGCACAGGAGAAACCGTCGGCCAGCGACTCTCCGTAGCCGAACGGTGCACCGGAAGCTACATATACCTTGTCGCCGGACATCTGAGCCGGATAGGCAAAGAAGAGGAACGCGCGGGTTACGAGAGCTACATTGAGCACGTTGTATCCTGTTCCGCCGAATACTTCTTTGGCAAAAATCACTGCGAAGGCTACCGCTACGGCAAGCATCCACAGGGGCACTTCGGCAGGGCATATCATCGGCACGAGGATACCTGTCACAAGGAAGCCTTCCTGTATTTCCTCATGCCTTAACTGTGCGAAGGTGAATTCTATGCCGAGGCCAACTATATAAGCCACAGCCACACGCGGAAGGATGGTCAGGAAACCGTAGAATATCAGCTGCCAGAACGGGAACTCTGTGGCTCCCGCGGCGAGCCAATGCTGATAGCCTGTATTGTACATGCCGAAGAGGAAGCACGGCAAAAGCGCGCATACCACTATAATCATGGTTCTCTTGGCATCGATGCTGTCGTGGATATGTACTGCCCCCGACTTTGCCGAAGTCGTTTTGGGGGTGTAGAGGAATGTTTCCATGCCGTCGTAAACCGACTGCAAAGCATGGAGCTTCCCTCCCTCCTCGAAATTCGGCTTTATTCTGTCAAGATAATTTCGAAGCTTTGACACTTTAAGAATATGTTTGTAAATGTGATTATTCGAGTTCTTTTCTGAGGCTGTCCAGGCCGTCGCGCACTATCTGCTGGAGAGGCAGCTTGGATGTATCGGCATATTCGGCGGCAGCGAAATCTTCGGGAGCCACTTCGTATATTCCGAGTTTTTCCATGTCGTCGATATTGTTCGACAATATGGCCTTGAGCAGATATTCGGGCAGAATGTCCATGGGCATGAAGCGGTCGTACTGGCCGCTGACTATCATTGCGCGGCGTCCGCCGTTGATTCGGGCGTCGGGCCGGAATGCTTTCGAGAGGAAGTGCCCGGGGAACGACGAGCTTTCGCTCATCTTCGAGGGTGAGAACGAAGCCCAGCCCATGAATTCGTCGACATCATCGCCTTCGTCGATAACTGTGATCTGGCGATAGGGGAAGCGGAGATAGTCGTCGATATTTTCGGCAATACCTGTGAAAACATTGCCGCTGATTATACGCAGCGAACGGCCGCTATCGTCGAGATTAGAGCCTATGACATCTTTCAGGGAAGCTCCGCAGACTGTTTTAACAAGGCACGGGGACTTCACTTCGGGACCTGCTACAGTGACCACTGTACTGAAATTGTATTCGCCGGTGCGGGCCAGACGGCCGATACGGCCTAAAGTGGCGAAATCGAGAGTCCATACGATGTCGCCTTTGTCGACCGGACGGATATTGGCGATCTGTACACCGACGTTGCTTGCCGGATATGCACCGTCGAATTCGACCAGTTCGGCTCCACGAAGCGATGTGTGCGGGAAGCCGGCCTCATGGGAGATGTAGACTTTCCCCGAAGTCGCCATAGCGAGCACATCGATACCAGCCTGATAATCTTCAGTAGTGAAAATAGCATCGAAAACGCTGTAGGAGGATGCAAGTGGGGCCGAATCAAAGGCCGTTACGAAAATATCCCTGACATTGTCGGCCGGATCGGGCACGATGTCATAAGGACGTTGGCGCATCAAAGCCAAAAGACCGGATGCGGCAAGGAATTCCTTGGCAGTAGCAGAGTCCTTAGGCTTGGTTAGAACCGGTGCGGCTGCTTTGTCGGAGGCGGCTGCGATTTCGATACGTATTACCTTTCGGCGTTCGCCGCGGACCACAGCCTTCACAGTGCCGCATACAGGCGATACCAGCTTTACGCCGGGGTGTGCCTTGTCGTGCATCAGTGGGGTTCCGCATGCCACAGCATCGCCTTCTTTTACGTCTACCTTGGGCACAAAGCCCGGGAAATCATCGGGGTAAACGGCAAATGCCTGAGAATCAATAGTAGCAGGTTTTGCGTCAGCGGGAACAGCACCTGCAATATTGAGCCTGAGGCCTTTTTTTAGCTTTATTTTCATTGGGCATTGTTAGGTTTAGAACAATACAAGCGCAGATGTCTGCGCAGTTAGCCGGATATATCGCCGGAACGATAAATCCGCCTATTGGCCATAATCCGGCCAATTTCCGGCAAAGGTAGTGATTTTTCACAAATTTTCACTAATAATATGACCATAAAGTTCACAAAAAAATCCGCTCTAAGGACTGTGCCAAAGAGCGGAATGCAAGCTGAATTTTGAAAGGATTTCGAATTTTGAACGGCTGAGATGATTAAGAACCCAGCAGCGGTCATTTTTCACTGCAAATATAATGCAATTAATTCTAACAATGCCGCAATTTTGCCAAAAAAATTATGCTTCATCAAAACAGATGAAATATTGCAGTGATCATTTGTCTTTGTCGAATGACTCTTTTTTCGCTTTCCTAACGGAGCGGGTCACGTAGTCGGTGAGATATACGGTGAAGAGGGGAAAGATGATCATGCCGGAAACCGGCAGAACTACCGCCACGATTTTACCGGAAACCGTGACCGGAGAGATGTCGCATCCTACCGTAGACATATTCATGGCCGACCACCAGAGTGCTGTCCAGTAAGAATTGACTTCGGGATTGACTCCGGCCTCTCTCTGATAGAATATGAGCGAGCAGAAATATCCTACGAGAATCATAATCGAGAGATAGGACATGAAAAGGCTTGTGACGGCATTCGATGACAGATAGCTTATGACAATCGACAGGGCGAGCGCACCGCGGGCAAGGGGTATAAAGCGTACGAAATAGAGAGCGTCGGGTGTCAGGTGTATGTTCATCAGACTGATGATGTTGAGGTAGGGTATTGACAGAAACAGGAATACCAGCCTGTGACGAACGAAGCGCCATTTATTGTGCGAATACCGCAATTCTACGAAAAAATCGAGTACGAAGATGATGCAGACCCACAATTGGAATGTCATGTAGGCATGATTCTCGAGGAAATTTACTTTCTTGAAAGTATCGAGAGATATCCATACAATAAGTAGTACCGACAAAATGAGCACAATCATGTTCATGAAGCCGATGAGATAGTTAGGCTTATGTTTGCCGGGGATTTGTGATGAAGCGGTGGCTGTCATGATGAATAAGTATTATAGTTATTTAACATCCGGCACAGCCCTTTGTTCACATAATGCGGTATGGTAAAAAGCGCGCAGCCGAAACACACCATGACGGCGTGTCGCAGCTGCGCGGATAATAGCGTGCCTGAAAGAATTATTTGGGCAGATGGAAGACAGTGGATATCTCCTGCATCTGTGCATCGGTCATGCCGTCGGGTACGAAACCCATTGCGCGGGCATGCAGGTAGATGTCGGAGGCTTTTTCCAGAACGTCAATCTGGTCGAAAGCTGCCATGATGTCGGTGTCGACGGCGAATACACCGTGCTTTTCCCATGCTACCACATCGTAGTTGTCGTCGATCGAGTCTATTGTCGCCTGAGCGAGATCGTCGGACCCCGGGAGCTTATAGGGTACGATGCCGAGACCTCGCGGACAGAACGCTTTGGTTTCGGGTATCATACTCCACAGGATGCGTGTAAGCACATCCTTTTGGAGGAACTCGGGGTTGTGGGTCATGGCTACAAGTCCTATAGGATGTGTGTGCAGCGATGCCTTGTAGGGCGAACCCTTGGCGATGAGATAGTTGTGGACGGCCAGGTGTGAGGGCAGTTCGGATGTCGGCATCACAGGATTGTCGGCCACAATCTCGTAGTGGGCGCAGTCGTCGGTGATGCGGATGATCGAACCGTTCTCCATAGGACGCCGTGCGAGATCGCGCATACGCCGGTTGGTGCCTTTGCAGAAGAACCAGCATCCTTTGAGGTGCGGGAGCTCACGGCCTATGGCGAAAGGACCTGCGATGGCATCCTTGTTCTTTAGAGCGCTGTCGACTTTGTCGGTTATGTTGACCGTGATGTTGCCGCCGTTTCTCTCGGCCCAGCCCTTTTGCCACAGGTAGCCGGCGGCTTCGGCTACAAGCATTATTTCATCGGCAAGGGCCTGATTGTTGTCAAGTACACTCATATTAATTGAGGCAGGAATGATGAGACGATAAGAATGATGAGGCCGGCAACAAGCACGGCTATGGTCGCGGGCTTACACCCTTTCCATTCTTTAAGTATGATTCCCCATACATTGGAGAATGTGACATTGAGAGCCATAAGGATACAGAATGCGAAGGTGTAGAGCACGGGCGAATCTTCCAGGAAGCCCTTGCCGATGGCAAGTCCGAAGAACTGGCTGTACCACAGTACGCCGGCGAGAGCACAGAAAAGTATGTTGTTCAGCCATAGAGATGGAGATGTGCCATAGTCTTTCCATGAACTGTTCCGTTGATTCTGGTAGAGACAGTAGGCTGCATTGGTGAGGAAACCTCCGAGAGTCACAAGAAAAGTGGCAGGGAGACTGGCATAGATAGGGCTTACACCTTCGAAGCATATCGACTGTCCGGCATAGAGGCCTATGTTGAAGCATGCGCTCATAAAACCGGCCAGCAGGGCAACTGTGATACCTTTGGTGAAGTTGAATTCCTTGACAGTATTGTCGCTACCGGCTGTCTTGGCTTTCATCGAGCCGGCAACACCTATAACGGCAATACCGATCAGAGTTACTATAACACCTATTATTACCGATGTTGTAATATCGGAAGCATGACCGGTAAACACTGGTGCGAGAATAGTGCCGAGTGCGGCGCATGTGCCAAGAGATATCGATTGTCCCAAAGCAACGCCAAGGTAGCGCATCGACAGACCGAATGTGAGTCCGCCAACACCCCACAATGCGCCGTAGCAGATTGTTGCGATGCTGGCCTCGGCATTTGAGGTGAAAAGATCGATGAGTGACCCTCCCTCAGGCACTGCGAGGAGTGCTCCGGCAAGCGGAAATACAAGCCATGCGAAGATTCCCTGAATGAGCCAGAATGTTTCCCAGCTCCATGACTTGATTTTCTTGATGGGGACATAGCTGCTCGACTGGCAGAACGCCCCAACGGCAATGATTAGAAGACCGAGCAATATCATTAGCGCTTCGATGTTGTTTCAGCTTCGTATTTTTCGATTTCCCGAATGAAGTCGTGTCCTGCGGGGACATTGTTGCGGAGGCAGAACATGTTCCATACGTCGCCGAAAGGCATAGCCTTGGCTTCTTCCATGAGAGCGAGTTTCTGGAAGTTGCGGTTGGTGAGTTCGAGTTCGCTCAGAGTGGCGACGGGCTCGAGCAGGCCGCGGAGTACCGACTTCTGTGTGGCGCGGGCGCCGATTACGTAAGCACCGATACGGTTGATAGAGCCGTCGAAGTAGTCGAGACCGATGTGTACGCGGTCGAGAGCGCCGCAGCGGGTGATCTCCATGCACAGTTCGAGGGTCGATTCGTCCATGAGGGTTACATGGTCGCTATCCCAGCGCATGGGTCGGCTTACATGCAGCATTATTTCGGGGCAGAAGAGCAGAATGGAGGACACTTTGTCGCCGACGATTTCGGTGGGATGGAAGTGGCCTGTGTCGAGAGTGACGATTTTGTTGTTCTGTGCGCAGTAGGCTGTGTAAAAATCGCTTGAACCGACTGTGAAAGCTTCAAGGCCGATGCCGAATACTTTGGACTCGAGGCAGTCTTTCATGTGCTTGTGCTCGACGGCGTAGATGGTGTCGAGGCTCTCTTTCATTATCGAGCGGTAGAGCATGCGGTTGACTGTCATTTCTTTCTGTCCGTCGTGTACCCACAGGTTGAAGATACAGCTGTCATCGAGCTGACGGCCCATTTCTTCGGCAATGGTGCGGCAGCGCTGGGTATGTTCGATCCAGAATTCGCGTATGTTCTTGTTGGGATTGCTGAGGGTGAGCGAACCCGACAAAGGATGCGAGAACGAAGTGGAGTTGAAGTCGAGCTTAAGGCCGTTTGCCTTGGCCCAGTCGATCCAGCCCTGGAAGTGAGCGGGCTCTACCTCGTTGCGGTCTACCTTTTTGCCGCCGAATTCGCCGTATATTTCGTGGAGATTGACGCGATGGCTGCCACCGAGCAGCGAGCAGACCTTGAGAAGGTCGGCGCGTACCTCGTCGATATTGCGGGCTTTGCCGGGATAGTTGCCATTGACCTGAATGCCGCCGGTCAGTTCGCCGGCCGATTCGAAGCCCTGTACGTCATCGGTCTGCCAGCAGTGGAGCGAAAGCTGCACTTTCTGGAGTGTATCGAGGGCCTTGTCGGTGTCGATTCCGAGTTCGGCATAGCGTTCGCGAGCTATTTCATAGGATTTGAGGATCTGATTTTCGTTCATGGTTTTCAGGGGTTATAGGTTTTTGTTTTACAGGAATTCAAAGCTATGTCACGGAGAGAGCAGGGAGAGTCCGGGGTATTTGTGGCTGCGATCTGAAGGAGAATGTTGCCGAGGGCCGTACACTCGGCCGGACCTGCTACCACGGGGAGGCCGGTGGTTTCGGCGAGCATGGCCATAAGGTGGCCGTTTAGCGAGCCGCCGCCTATGACGTGGAGTCGGCGTATGTCTTTATTGGTTATCTCGCGGAGATATCCCAATACCTGTGCGACTCTTGCCGCAAGGCTGCGGAATATTACCCGGGTATAGTCGGCATAAGTGACAGGTGCGTCGAGCCCGTTAGATGCACAATACGACTGTATGGCTTCTGTCATGGATGACGGATTGGCGAAGGCCGGATCGTCGGGATTGATGATGGTGTCGCACGACGAATCGAGACAGCTTGCGGCAAGGAGCGCGATATCCATATCCTCGAGGCCGAGTTCCTTGCGCACGCATTCGAAAATCCACATGCCGCATATATTCTTGAGGAAGCGTGTGGTGCCGTTGATACCGCCCTCGTTTGTGAAATTATATTTTCGGGCGGATTCACTGACGTTGAAATGATCTGCTTCGATGCCAAGGAGTGCCCATGTACCGCAGCTGAGATATGCGCAGTCGCTGTCGGGTGCGGGTATGCCCGCAACTGCCGATGCAGTATCGTGGCCGGCGACGGCGACAACAGGTACGGGGCCGAGTCCTGTATGCTTCTGCAACTCCGGAGTGAGAATTCCGATGGTTTGTCCCGGCTGGGTCATAGGGCCGAATTTGTCGCGCGATAGTCCGAGCGCCTCCAGTACATCGGCACCGAAATCGCCGGTAACCAGATTGAGCATCTGCGAGGTTGATGCCACGGTAAACTCGGTGACGGCATTGCCTGTCAGCATGTAGGCCAGTGCGTCGGGGATGAAGAGTATTTTATCGGCACAGTCGAGGATCCGTGCACCATTGCGTCTCAGAGTGTGAAGCTGAAATACGGTGTTGAAGTCCATAAACTGGATGCCTGTGATGCTATAGAGCCTGTCTTTGCCGAATTCTTTGCAGAAAATGTCGGCAGCCCCTGCAGTATGAGCGTCGCGATAGCAATAAGGTAGACCGGCGAGGGAGCCGTCGGCATAGAAATATGCTACGTCGCAGCCCCAGGAATCGATGCCGACAGAAGAAAGCCGCGTACCGGCAGCTTTCATTTTCTCGGCCGCAATCTTCATCGCTTTCAGAACTTCCTCGTAGATAAGGGGGAGGTTCCAGTGCAGGTGACCGGCCAAGGGAATCATCGGATAGCGGAAGCGGGATATTTCCTCGCTCACAATCTTATGGCCGTCGAAAGTTGCCAGGAGGGCCCGGCCGCTGGTGGCGCCCAGATCGATGGCAAGATGGTAGGTATTCATTAAGGTCGTAATAATAGGGTTAATGTAGGAAGCCATAAAATGACAGTATGTGCGGCTTCATTGGCAAAGGTAGCTAAAATATTAATTCTTGTTTGTATGCACGCGCGACATAAAAGTATACAATCGCGTTTTATCCTTTGCCATTATTATATCATGGAAGAGTTAATCAGGGCTGCAATAGGAATTTGAGTGATTTGGCCAAAAAAGTGGTATAAGATGGTGTGGATATTTAAAAATTGCTTACCTTTGCTGTACGAATAATTACAAGCTGACAATACACAATCATAACAACAACCCTTACTATGAAAACCGACTTAAGTTCGCAGATCAAGCTTGACAGGATCCCCAAACGCTATTATAATCCTGACAATGAGATAGAGCTCGCTGCTTTGAGACGCGAAGAAAAATTATTCACCAGAATCTTCGAGACCGCATCGGACGGCGGCGACTTCGTCGCCTCGGAAATGGCCCGCTATATAAACCGCTATGTAGCCCGCAAAGGCAAATGCGTGCTTGCACTTGGCGCAGGCTCGAGCACCCACCGTGCATATGCCAGTCTTATAGAGCTTTATAAGGAAGGTGTGGTAAGTTTCAAGGATGTGGTTATATATATAATAGATGAATTCTTTCCGCTCAATCCCAACGGACCGTCGGTTCTGGCCCGTCTGCGCGAAGTGCTTCTCGACCATATCGACATAAAGGAACGTAATATACGCACCATCAATCCCGAGATTACGAAAGAAACCATGTACGAATACTGTCAGGCCTATGAGCAGGCGATCGCCGATGAAGGCGGCATCGATGTGGCGGTATTCGAAGTAGGTCCTCACGGTTGTATCGGCTTCAACGAACCCGGCTCTCCCGAGGCGAGCTACTGTCGTCTGGTGCTTCTCGGCAGCGAGCTTCGCCATGCCATCGCCAAGAACTACAACTGTGATGAAACGCCAACGACAGCCATTACTCTCGGCATGGCCAATCTCAGGAGCGCCAAACGAATCCTGACCATGGCATGGGGCGAGAATCAGGCCGAAATAGTGAGGAAGACAGTGGAAGATGATCCGAGCACAGCCGTACCCTCGTCGCAGCTGCAGGGCCATCCGCATGTAAAACTGGTGATAGATCTTCCGGCAGCCGAAGATCTTACCCGTATCAGCCATCCCTGGAAGGTTACCTCGTGCGAATGGGACGACAAACTTATCCGCCGTGCCATCGTGTGGCTTTGCAACATGACAGGCAAGCCTATCCTCAAACTCACCGACAAAGACTATAACGACTGGGGCCTTGGCGAACTGCTTGCTCTTTTCGGTTCGGCATATAATGTGAATATAAAGGTTTTCAATGAGCTTCAGCACACCATCACAGGCTGGCCCGGAGGCAAGCCGGATGCCGACGATACATATCGTCCCGAGCGCTCCAAGCCCTATCCCAAGCGTGTGATTGTATTCTCGCCGCACCCCGATGACGATGTAATATCGATGGGCGGAACACTTAAACGTCTTGTAGACCAGAAACACGATGTGCATGTGGCCTATGAGACATCGGGCAATATCGCCGTCGGCGACGAGGATATGGTGCGATATTTCCTGATGATGGACAAGATAGCGCCTGCATTCGGATTCGATGTCGAAGGTTACAATAAACTCTCGGCCGAAGTACACGAATTTCTGAAGGAAAAGAAAGCCGGAGAAATCGATACACCCGATATACGTGAAATCAAAACTATGATCCGCCAGGCGGAAGCCACCATTGCCTGCAACTACATCGGGGTGAAGCCGCAGAATATCCACTTCCTGCGACTGCCTTTCTATGAGACAGGCACAATCAAGAAAGGGGATCTTTCCGAACGCGATGTCAATATTGTGAAGAAACTCCTCGAAGACGTGAAACCCCACCAGATATTTGTGGCCGGCGATCTCGCCGACCCGCATGGCACCCACAAGGTATGTACCGATGCCGTTCTGGCTGCAATCGACGAGCTCAAAGACGAGCCCTGGATGGCCGACTGCCGTATATGGATGTACAGAGGCGCATGGGCCGAATGGGAGATCGACCATATCGAAATGGCTGTGCCTATCAGCCCCGAGGAACTCCGGTTCAAACGCAATTCCATCCTCAAGCACCAGAGTCAGATGGAAAACGCACCTTTCCTTGGCGACGATGACCGTCTTTTCTGGCAAAGAGCCGAAGACCGCAACCGAGCCACAGCCAAACTGTATCAGGATCTCGGACTTGCCTCGTATGAAGCTATTGAAGCTTTCGTAGAGTACAAACCTATACGATAAGTAACGCACAGACAACAACACCTCCCGATGCGTGGTTTTGACAGCCATCAGCATCGGGAGGTGTTGTTGTCTATTTGATTTCTGTAGTAATTCTGTTAAGGACGATATAAGCCGGGGTTGTGCTGCTGTTGAGTCGTATTGTCGAATCGTTTTCGGCCTCGACTGTCGTTATATCCGGCAGGATTGCACGCAGAGCATCTTCAGTCTCCATGTTATCGCATGCCAATTCTGTCATTGCTCCGTCGCCTATGACTATTGAATTGCCGTTCATGGAATAAGAACCATTTATCGCATTACAGTTTGTCATTATATGGTAAGTAGAGTCTGTAAATGTAAAATATTGGCAGACACTCTCCTTTTCAGCGGCCGGGCGTACGATGACAGAATCGTTGAGTTTGATGCATTCGATCTTCCATTGGCCGTTGAGTTCGATGTCAGTAGTATCTGAACTGGCATCGACTGTTTTCTTTTCCTCGAGTGCGCAAGATGTCAACGCTATCACAAAGATGAAACCTGCCGTTAAATTTCCGTTCATTTGGTTAGTGGTTCAATAGCCGGGAAGCCCGGTAAAATATTTCTGTTAGATAGTATAATCGTTGAAAAAGCCATGGCAGCCAAATATAGTCCATCGGGATGTATAAGGCCACAGAAACCGCCGATACCTGTAATTACACAACAAAACAATATAGAGAGAAAATATATATTTCCTTTCAGTTTTCTTATAAAAAAGTAGAGGAAAAGGAACAACAGGCAATGCAGAATCATGCCTATCCATCCGCCGGAGATGTATATCTGGACAGGGACTACTTCTACCACCGCCACTACCTCCTCGTTTTCAGAAATATCGGTGTAGTATTCGTTGACGATTTCGTATCGTTTGACAGTATTTTTTTCGGGATGCAGATATCCGAGTCCTGTCCATTGCCGGTCTTCTTCTTCTACCATTTCGATGCGTGGAAGCACCTGCGCCATGCGGCCGGAACCGAACTGGGCCAACTCTTCTTCATCGGCAGCATCGAAAAGAATAAAAAACTGGTCGATAGAGGATTTAATGCGCAGGTAGCTGTTAACGCTTTCGGTTTTTCTCATTGGCAACATGCTGTCGATGCCATATGCCGCCACACCGGTTATAATAGCGATGAGAATTATCTGAAATAAGCGTTTAAGTCCAAATCGGAAGAATATGTAGGTGACAAAAACGGCAAACATGATGGAGAATGTCTGACTCGATATCAGCGCAAGTATGACAACACACCACTGCCACCGCCGTAGTCTGAAATATCGTGCGACAGGATAGATGAGAAGGAACATCGGATAGAGCCCCGGAGGGTATTTTCGTACCGGAACCATAGAGGTGGGATCCATCAACGGTTTATAGAATGTAGGAATCCATTGGTTCGCGGTCCCCGGCATGAGTACATTGCCTTTCAGAACGTAAGCGTCCAAGATATAAAATATACATGCCAGCAGTACGTAGGGCATCAGGCTGTTCCAGAACTCCATCATGTTGAAGGGTCTGCGGCTGAAGACAACAATGGGTATTATGAAGAATACGAATGACATGTAGGGGCGCCACATCAGAAACTGTATCGACAGCCTTTCAGCCGAATATAAGGCCAGTGCGAAACTGAGAACGGCATAAACCGTCAGCAGAATTATGGTCTTCTTTACTATCGGAGGTTTGATAAAAACGAAGAAAAGGACGATGCTGACAATAAGGCAGATATCGGTCATTTTGATCGGTAAACGGGCGTTCGACATTAACCCATATCCTCCGAAGAGTAGCAAGGACATGACAATGCATTCGTACGCGTTGTTGCGGTATGCCTTAAGCAGCATGGCTATACTTACGAGTATAGCCGGATAAAAAGTGAGGCCGGTGAGCGACAACGACAGCATGAACACAAGCGCTGTAATCCAGGCATCGCGGCTGATTACAGGGTAAACGCGCGAGGTCTGGATTTCAGAAGTGTGTTTATCGGCGGTTATAACCATCAGTTACCGTAGCCGTATGTTTTACGGGCTTTAGCACCGTTGATGATTATGGAAAGCTTTTTGAGACGTTTCTTTTCGTAGATGTCGTTGAGTTCCTCGAACATATTGAGTTTGGTGTGGTTCATACGGCATACGAAGATACTTGCATCGGCAATACGGTCGAGAGTGAATGTGTCGCTTACGAGGCCGATCGGAGCTGTGTCGACAATAATATAGTCGAATTGTTTGCGAAGTTCTGTGAACATACTGTCGACCTTGGGCGATGCAAGCAATTCGGCCGGGTTGGGCGGAATGGGACCGGAAAGCATCACCGAAAGATTTTCGACACCAGGCACTTTGTTGATAAGGCGCGCCAGTTCGACATCCTGCCCTGACAGGTATTGGGTTACCCCAAGGTTGGATTTGATGCCAAGGTAACCTGAGAGAACAGGTTTGCGGATATCCATGCCGACAAGAATAACTTTCATGTCGAGAGCTGCCAGAGAGGCTGCCAGATTGATGGAAATGAAGCTTTTGCCCTCTCCTGAGAATGATGATGTAAGAAGCACCACTTTATCGTTCGGATTATCGAGCACAAAGCGCAGATTTGTCCGGAGAAGTCGGAATAACTCGGCAGCAGATGAGTTATTGCCTGAAGTGACAACGATTTTTTCGCCTGAATTATCCTCACAGATTTCACCGAGAATAGGTATTTCGGTTGCCTTTTCTACGTCTTTGCGGCTTTCGATGCGATTTGTGATAAATTTACGGATGAACAGAGCGATGGGCGGTAATGCGAAAGCGAATATCAGTGCAAGAAGCAGAATGATCTTTTTGCTTATGCCGAGAGGATCGCTGAGTGTAAATGCTTCGTCGATAACTGTTCCTTTGGGAAATGCATTGGCGAGCACCATTGCGACTTCTTCGCGACGCTGAAGCAGGAACATATACAGCGACTGTTTAAGTTGTTGCTGACGCTGAAGATTGAGGAACTCGCGTTCGCTAAGCGGAGCTGTGCCAAGCTTGGCGTTTGTCTCGGCCATGGTGCGATTTATATCCTTGATTTTCACATCGACATTCTCGAGTGTCTTGGCGAATGAAGCCATGATATTGTCGCGCACAGTAGCGATGCGGTTGTCGAGACGCTTGAGCGCGATATTGTCGGAGTGAACCGTTTTCGCTAATTCCTGACGTTCGAGAATCATGGAATTGTACTGGCTCAGGCTGGCAGGAATGCCTTCGGCATTTGCAGCTACGGGGACAAGACTGTATTTGTTGGCCGGTTCCGATATAAACTCGCTGGCCATCTGTATGAGTTCCTTCTGTGTACGCAGCTTAAGCAGGTTGTTTTCGAGTTCGGTCTGTTTTTCGAACTGTTTTCCGGCTTCAAGTCCGACATCGATTATACCGCGTTTCTGCTTGTATTGCTGTATTTCGGTCTCGATATCATTCAGATCCTTGGACAGTAATTCGAGGCGCGCATCGATGAACTTTGCCGTGAGACTATTCTGGTCGTTCTTCAGAAGTATACCGCGCTTGTTATAAAGCTCTATAATCTTATTAAGCACAATTTCGCCATAATGCGGATACGGAGTATTGATAGACATCTCCACGACATTGCTTCGCTTCGATGCAATTTCACTGTTTACATTGACGTCGAGTTCTTCGGCAGCGCTGTCGTATCCCTGAAGCAGTATGGTTTCCCTAAGATCCTTTTTGGAGTTATAGTAGTCAGTGGTGGAAAAGGTGAATGTTCCCAGAGGAGACTCGAGAGTGTAGGGGAGTGTTACGTCTTTTACTTTTACAAATGTAGATTTCCTTGATATGCCCTTGATAGAGGTTTTGCCGTCTTTTTTGACATCAACAACAAATTTAATGCCTACCGAAAGGGTGTCGAGCATTCCTGCAGAGGGTGTGACTTTCACAGGATAATCCCTGAACGCGAAATCGGTACGGAGAAAGTCTTTCCTGACATAATATTTGGTACCAAGTCCGAGTTCTTTGGCAACGTCTCGATAGAGTGAATGCGAAGAAATGATGAATATTTCGTCGTAGACAAAGCCGTTATTGCCAAAAAGGCTGCCAAAAGCCGACATTCCGGTTGATAGAGAGGCGGTGGCACCATCGTTTTCGTCCTGGTTGATAAGCACATTGGCCCGTACTGCATAATCGGGCTTATGTACAAAGATATAGAGGAGAGAGAACCCGACACATATAATTAATGAGATGGCAAAAAGCCACCATTTACTTAAATACTGGCGGACGAGTCCGGGGATATCGATAAAATCAGATTTCTGTGAAGCCATCTGCAAATGTAAAATAATTCGAGGTATTTATTTAACTGTCAGTGCAATAATCAGCGATGCGATTACCGATGAGGCACTCACGACAGTGGAGATAACCGACAGTTTGTAGGAATTGTTGGTATTGTAGCGCGAATTGGATTGTTTGATAGCGTTGGGCGTTACGTAGACGTAGTCGTTCTGCCTGAGATAGAAATAAGGAGAGTTGAGCGATTCGGCTTTGTTGAGGTTAAGATGTGCATAAACACGTTTGCCGTTTTCCTCGCGGATAACGAGGACATTCGACCGTTCTCCATATTCTGTGAGGTCGCCCGCGGCGGCAAGAGCATCGAGCACACTCATCCTTTGGCCTGTAAGCGGTATCCGAGCCGGCATTTTTACTTCACCGCCGACCGATACTGTGAAATTAATGATACGCACGTCGACCATAGGGTCGACAGCATCTTTGGAAATTTCTTTGGTAAGATAATCCTTGAGCTGCTCTGTAGTCCTGCCTGCCACATGTATCATGCCAAGAATCGGGAAATCGATATCGCCTTTGCTGTTTACGATATAAGTCTGAGCCCGCGGCGTGGTATTGGATGCGAGGGACGAAGAAGACGCCGGATTCATATAGGGCATGGAGTACATCGCAGTCGCTGCAGAATTGGTGGAGTTGACGGTGATGGAAAGCTCGTCATCGGGTTGTATCTGGGGCATATAGTCCAGAGAGTCGAGTGTGCCGTAAGCTATAGTGGAAATGTCCTCGAAGTAAGGCAGATTGTTTTTCTGGGTGTTACACGATGCCATACATAAGATTGCGGCAAAAAGGACGGGCAGATATCGTAATTTCATACTTAAGGGTCTTGGATATATTTAAACAACGTTTACACTTCCCGATTATTGCCCGGGCCAAACTCATTGTGAAGAAATTCGAAACGGCGGACAATCTCGGGACCGAATTTTGCCATCGAATTCCTCACTTTGTCGAGTTTCTTTATTTTACCGTCGCCTCCTTTGGAAAAGAAACAGTCTGCGTAACATATGAGGCGCTCGAGCGTCGATTGGGGCATATAGCATCGTCCCGGCGGCAATGGTAAGGCGGCGGCAGCGATTTCATCGGCAGTGAGTCCGGCTCCTGTATGCCGTTCGGCAACACGAGCAAGATATTCGGGAGCGCCGTCCCTGCGAAGCATATCGGCGCCTATTGCGCCATGACAGAGATATGGTTCGCTCCCATGGCAATCTATGCCCGGAGCGTCGGTAGCGATAATGCCGATGTCGTGAAGCATGGCAGCCGCTTCTATCCGGGCTGGATCGACAGACAGGTTCAGGTTGGTGGCGATTTCCAATGCAAGATCGCGCACGGAGGCGCTATGAGACAACAAAATCCCGCGGACTTTTCGGTCTGCGGGATAATGTAAGTCTATTATTTTTTGCCAGTCGTATGATTTCATTCCACTATAGTGTTCCAGCCATATGTGTCGGGAGCTTCACCCAGGCGGATGGCGTTGAGAGCATTGTAGAGACGGGTGGTGACAGGGCCCGGTTTACCGTCTTTGGACAGTATGTATTTTTTACCTGTATCGATGTCGTCGATTTCACCGACAGGCGAACATACTGCGGCGGTACCGCAGGCTGCTGCTTCGGAGCAGTCGGCGAGTTCGTCGACGGTGATATGACGCTGTTCCACTTCGATGCCCATGTCCTTGGCAAGAGTCATGAGGCTCATGTTGGTGATGGACGGAAGGATAGAATCCGATTTGGGTGTTATATATTTTCCGTCTTTGATAGCATAGAAATTAGCCGGGCCGCATTCGTCGAGATATTTTTTCTCCTTGGGGTCGAGATACAGTACTGCCGAATATCCCATTTCGTGGGCTTTGTGTCCGGCGCCGAGCGACGCCGCATAGTTCCCGCCGACTTTCCAGCGGCCTGTGCCCTGAGGTGCCACGCGGTCGTACTGTCGCATGATACAGATGTTTGTATTCTTGAAACCGCCCTTGAAGTAAGGGCCGACAGGTGTGACCATGACAATAAAGAGGAATTCGTCGGCTTCCTTGACACCGATACGCGGAGTGAGTCCGATTTCGAGCGGACGGATGTAGAGCGATGCGCCGCTGCCATAGGGCGGAATGAAACGTTCGTTGAGTTTCACAACTTTGATACACATCTCCTTGAAAAGTTCAACCGGAACGGGCTCCATGAGGATGCCTTTGGCCGATTCGATGAGGCGTTTGGCATTTTCTTCGAGACGGAAAATGCGTATTTTGCCGTCGACACCACGAAATGCCTTAAGGCCTTCGAAAAGCTCCTGGCCGTAATGGAGTGTGGTCGCGGCCATGTGTATATTGATTGTGTCGGATTGAGAAACCTCTACAGGTCCCCATTTGCCATCGCGGAATTCGCAACGTACGTTATAGTCGGTGGGGTAGTAACCGAAAGGAAGGTTAGCCCAGTCAATTTGCAGATCCATCAAAAAACGTATTTTTAAGAGTTAGCTTTTGCAAAGGTAATCAATAATTCCAATTCGATGTATCTTTTATCGGTTTAAATGGCTCGTGGGGCAAGAAAAAAGCTCTGTGAAGGCTTTTGGCGACATAGAAATGGCCGGAAACGCCTTCATGGGGCATCTCCGGCCAGATAGCTTATGACGATGGGATAATTTCAGTTTACGCGGAAACGGTCTGTTCCGTCGGCAAAATATGCAACAATCTGTTTTGCGGCGGCAACTCCAGCATTCATATTGGCCTCGGCTGTCTGCGCACCGCTTTTCTTAGGAGTAAAGAATACGCGGTCGGGGAAACGGGCTGCAAGTTCGTCGGCATTTTTGGGTTTGACGTCAGCGAAATACTTGAGGTCGGGACGTTCCTGAAGGATTTCGGCAAGTTCGGCCTCGTTTATCACTTCCTTGCGGGCGGTATTGATAAGGACGGCGCCTTTGGGAAGCTGGCTGATGAGATTCTTGCCGATCGAGCCTACTGTTTCGGGTGTTGCAGGAATGTGGATGGAGAGAATGTCGCTTTCGGCATAGAGGGCCGGCAATGACTCGGCAACGCCCACACCGTTTGCTTCGATAACTTCTACAGGACAATAAGGATCGATGGTCTTCACTTCCATGCCGAAACCCTTTGCAAGGGCGGCAACATGGCGGCTTACCTGGCCGAATGCCTGGAGGCCGAGGCGCTTGCCGGTGATTTCGAAGCCTGTTGTGCCGTCGTATTTGTTGCGGGCTGCCATTATTGCCATACCGATTACGAGTTCGGCCACGGCATTGGAGTTCTGGCCCGGAGTGTTCTCGACAATTGCGCCGGCGGATGTAGCGGCTTTGAGGTCGATATTATCGTAGCCGGCTCCGGCGCGCACTACAATTTTAAGACCGGGGGCTGCTGCGAAAAGAGCTTCGTCGACAATGTCGCTGCGAACGATAAGAGCGTCGGCATCGGCGACAGCGGCGCGCAGCTGCTCGGGCGAAGTGTATTTTTCGAGCAATACGAAATCGTGGCCTGCACCTTCGATAACCGAACGCATGCAGTCGACAGCTTTCTTGGAGAATGGTTTCTCTGTGGCTACAAGTACTTTCATGTCTTCGGGTTATTTATGGGTTGTCTCGAAGTCGTTCATGGCATCGACAAGTACTTTTACACTTTCGATGGGAAGGGCGTTGTAGAGCGATGCGCGGAAACCGCCAACCGAGCGGTGTCCCTTTATGCCGACGATGCCACGCTGAGTGCAGAATTCCACGAAGTCTGCTTCGAGGTCCTTGTATTCCGGAGTCATGACGAAGCATACGTTCATGATCGAGCGATCGGCCGGATCTGTGACAGTGCCCTGGAACATTGTCGAAGAGTCGATGGCGTCGTAGAGGTATGCGGCTTTCTCGAGGTCGCGGCGTTCGAGCTCGCTGATACCGCCGAGCTGCTTGTAATAGCGGAGAGTCTGAAGAGCAGAGAATATGGGAAGCACCGGAGGGGTGTTGAACATGGAGCCCTTCTTGATGTGTGTGCGGTAGTCGAGCATGGTGGGGATGGGACGGTCCACCTTGCCAAGTGCATCTTCGCGAACAATTACCAGTGTGACGCCTGCGGGGGCGAGGTTTTTCTGTGCGCCCGCATAGATCGCGTCGTAGTTGGAGAAGTCGATGGGGCGCGAGAAAATATCGGAACTCATGTCGGCAACCATACGGCAGGGGACAACAGGGTCTTTGCGTATTTCGGTTCCGTAGATGGTGTTGTTCGAAGTATAGTGGAAATAATCTACATCAGCAGGTACCTCAAATCCTTTGGGAATAAAGGTGTAGCCGGCTTCTTTCGACGATGCTACCACATCGACATCGCCGAAAAGACGTGCTTCTTTGATTGCGTTGGAAGCCCATGTCCCGGTGTCGATATATGCGGCGCGCTTTGCCAGCAGATTGTAGGGGATCATACAGAACTGCATGGAGGCACCTCCGCCGAGCCAGAGCACATGGAAGCCTTCGGGTATTTCGAGAAGTTCTTTTACCAGAGCAGTCGCTTCGTCTATAACAGCCTGAAATTGCTTGCTGCGGTGGGATACTTCCAGTATCGAAAGTCCCATGTCGGCGAAGTTGATGATAGCGTCGGCAGTGTTGCGAATAGTGTATTCGCTCAGTATCGACGGTCCGGCATAGAAGTTGTGTTTCTTCATAATCTGATTATAAATTATTGACGAGTTATGGTGCAAATTTACTCAATGATTCCGAAATAACAAAAACAATCGCGCCCGAATGATATGCTTAAATTCATTCGGGCGCGAAAATATCTGCTTCAGTTCAGAACAATGTCCATGGGTCGCGATTCGGAGCCGGCATAAAAGGCTCTGGCAAATTGTTTTAAGAAAGCCAATGTCTCGGGTTTCGGCGACATGGCCTCGGGTGTTGATTTGTGTAGAACCGGACGTGGACGGCAGGCGCTGAAGCGAACGCCGGAGGGTGACAGGGTAAAACTTTTCTCCATAGGCATTGAGGGTATTAGGTTCAGTATTATAACGTTTGTGTTTACCGATTTATTGTGTGTTGTCTCTATAGTGGCTTTGCGGTTTTCCAAGAATGTGTTTCCGCATAACATCTTGGCATGCAATCGTCAACAGCGCATTTTGCGTTTTATTGCCCGTTTATCGTTAAATAAAGTAAACTCCGGGCGGAAATTATTGTCCGAATGCAGGTTTTTTATTACTTTTGCAGTCTACATCGTTAAATATCCATATAAACCAATCTGCCTATAGACCGACTTCTACTCTAATCAAACAAGGAATAGAATAATGCAGAATTACACTTTGCTTACCGACGAACAGTTGGTGGCTGCTTATGCAAAGGGCGAGAACACAGCGTTCGACGTCCTCCTCTCTCGGCATAAGACGAAGTTGTTCAATTACATACTCCAGATTGTGCGCGATCGCGATCTTGCCGATGATATTTTTCAGGAAACTTTTGTCAAGGCGATCGTAACCATCCGCCAGGGTCGCTACAAAGATTTCGGCAAGTTTTCGGCATGGCTGTCGCGAATAGCCCGCAATCTTGCGATAGACTCTTTCCGTGCCGAGAAAAGTGAGGCCGAGATTTCGGCCGATAATGCGGATTTCGATATATTCAACCGACGCGAACTGTCGGAGGACACTATCGAAGACGCCATGATAGATCTCCAGATAGAAAGCGATGTGCGTGCCCTTATCGAAGAGCTGCCGGAATCGCAGAAAGAGGTTCTGACTATGAGATATTACAAGGATATGTCTTTTAAGGAGATTGCCGAAGTAACGGGTGTGAGCATCAATACTTCGCTTGGTCGCATGCGCTATGCGATACTCAATCTTCGCCGGATGGCCAAAGAAAGATCTCTTATCCTTACCCGCTGATTCCGGTCAGGTTTTTATCCTCTCGGGGTTGCGGGCAATAAAATCCTTCCACGACGATGGCCCTTTCTGTGCAAGGGGTTTGGCGGATTCATAGAAATGGCACAATGCCGCTCCGAGCGCGTCGGTAGCGTCGAGTTGCGGAAGCAGTGAGGCATCGGCGATATTGAGGATGCGCCGCAACATTTCTTTGACCTGCTCTTTCGACGCCGCGCCATTGCCGGTGATGGCCTGTTTGATTTTGCGCGGCTCATATTCTGTGATGGGAACCTCGCGGGAAAGGGCGGCAGCCATAGCTACTCCCTGTGCGCGGCCCAGCTTGAGCATGGATTGTACGTTTTTGCCAAAGAACGGCGCTTCGATAGCCAGTTCGTCAGGACAATACTGTTCGACGAGCATGCTTACGCGCTCGTATATACGACCCAGGCGCATGTAGTGGTTGCCGATCTTATGCAGCTCAATCACTCCCATGGCTATAAGGAACGGTTTTTTTGCTTTGACACCGAGAATGCCATAGCCCATGATATTTGTGCCCGGGTCTATGCCCAGAATTATGCGGTCGGCTTCCTTAATCTTTGTTTCCATCGCGGTCGTGATCGTGTATCACATCCAGTTCGGTGCAATAAAGCTGCATCGACTGGCTCAGGGAACGGTCCATTGTCTCGAAAAGATGAGGGAGCACATCGCCGGTAAACATCTGCCAAGCTTCTCCCGACGAGGCCCTCAACTGAAGTGCATAGCTGACTGTATACTGGCCGTTGAGAGCATTCTGCTCACGCGGCACGCGTATTTTTGTCAGCAGTCCGTTATAGAGTCCGCAGGCATATGCGGCCGGGATGTATACATCTTTCATGAAATCGACAAATTTGTCTTCCTGAGGCTCGTCTATGCAGAACGTGGTGTTGTAGAGAATCATAATTTTCTTTTCAAAGCTCTGAATATAAATACTATGTGGCGTGCGACCGTAGGGATGAAGCCATAATAGTAGCTCATGATGCGGAACCGCTCGCGCAGTGAGCTGAACCTGTTGTTGGTAGTGACGCCTTCGCTAAGATAGTCGATAAATACTGTATCGACGAGGCCGATATTTTTTTTAGAGTGCTGCAGACAGCGTATGCACCAGTCGAAATCGGCTGAATAGCGGTATTTAAGGTCGTAACTACCCGTTATGCGACGCAATGCCACAAAAGCCTGATGGCACACCAGCATTCCCTGAGCAAAGCTTTTCAGCGTAAGCTTTTCCGGAGCAGAGAGATGTCGGGGGCCCAGCCGACGGCCTTCATTGTCAACAATGTCGGTCTGACCGTAGACTATGCCGGGGGTATTGTTGTCGCTGATAGCCTTGGCAATCATTTCGAGTGTATCGGCGGAATGGAATTTATCGCCGGCATTGAGGAATATCAGATATTTTCCTGTGGTGTGGCTGATGCCTTTGTTCATGGCATCGTACAGTCCCTTGTCCGGCTCGCTGATTACCGAACGGCGCGGATTGGGTCGCGCGGCTACCAGTTCAACGGTGTTGTCGCGCGATGCGCCATCGACTACGAGGTGCTCGTAGTCGGTGAATGTCTGGCTGTCGATGCTTTCGACAGTGCGTCCGATAGTGTCGGCAGCATTGAAAGTTATGGTTATTATCGCAAAAAGCGGTTGCATGTGATTCAGATGCCCGGGGCTTTACATTTGTTTACTATTTCCTGCAATTTGAATGCGGCGTCATTTGTGCCCTGTTTGGCGCGGACGGTGACGCCGATACGTCGTGCGGCAAGGTTGTCGGACAGGCAGTCGCTGACAGCCGGGATGGCTTTCGCATCGGCAATCTCCCACATCACGGTGTGATCTGCCACGCAGTCGTGAATGCGGCGCGGGGTGCTGTTGAGATGGAAGTTTTCCATCTGCCATACGCCGATGCCGCGGCGCCATAGCGAGCTGCCGCTGTCGGCAAGCACGCATATAAGAGCGTCATCTTTTGCAGCGAGCGCCGCAAACATAAGTTCTCCTCCCGAATAATAATCGACGGGATTGTTTTCTCCTTTTTCGTATATTTCGGCCAAAGGTATGCGCGAGGCTTTCTCGCCCTTGAATCCGAGAATCAGATATCCATCGGACAGATCGTGGGGGATGGCGAGCGCGAGATTGCAGTCGTCCTCGCCGGTTTCCTTGTAAAGATCGTTGGTGGAGTAGAGCAGTTTGCCGCCATCGATGAAATACAGATAGCCCACGGGCTGAATGTAGCCGTTTTCCCAACTGTGAAGATGGTTGGGACGCCATTGTGAGGTTGTAATTACCGGTATAATCGGCGTCGACACTTCGGGCTCGACTATTGTTTCGGCCGGTTTGATGTTTTCCGGCGCTACAGTCTCGGGAGGTTCGGGCTCGGAGGCGGTCTCCATCGTCATGGCCAGCAGGTGTGCACGCTCTGCGCGAAGTTCGGCCCGCTCTTTTACGAAATCGTCGACATCTTTTCCATGATATTCGCGTGTGGACTGTCCGCTTTGGCGAACGAAAAGACGGTTGTTGATGAATACCGGGTCGAGCGACTCCTGGATGGATATGAGTATGACTTCTTTTTCAGCTTCGTTATCGGCTTCGACAGTGATTTTGCGTGCCACGGTCGAGCCGAATGTCTCGTTGATCAGATTTTCGATAAACACACACAGATTGTCGACATTCGATATCTTGAACTGATATGTGCCGGCGACAGCACGGTGCCGTTCGTAGTATTTGAAATCGTCGTGCATGCCGACTTCGTAGCCGTCGTTGTTTACGCCGAGATACAGGCGGCCGCCGGTGGCGTTGAGCATGCCTGCTATGCGGCTTAAAATGTGGAACTGCTGTTCGGCCGGGTTTTCGCGTAATTCCTCGCCGGGAGCGCCGGCCAGATATACAAGCGATGTCTTGAATTCGAGATATTTCGATTCGGAACCGTAGTATTTTCCGCGTTTAGTCTCGTTGTTGACATTGAGTTTCTCCATTATTTTGCCGCGGATGTTCGAGGCTATGGAGCCATCGGTATTGTCGGATGCCTGCACGAGATTGTAGGACAGCACCATCGAGGCAATGTTTCCTTCAAGTTCGTTCGACGGATTGGTCAGTGTGGTGTACAGATCGGCATTGTGCTCGGCCCGACCGAGCCACGATACCAGCTCGAGCCTGCGGAAAATCATGGCGAGCATTGGATCGCCGGAGGCCACAGAGCGGAGCTCTTCGAGCTTTTCGGCGTCGATATGATTGTTTTTGGCAAAATATTGATGGTGTGTCAGCAGCGAGGCATGAGCTCCGAGACGGTCGGCGAGCCTGGTGTCGCCTATGATAGATGCGAGTATTCGTGCGAGCCGCAGATAGTCGTAGGCTTTTATGAGATCGGAGTCAGCAATTGCGCGAAATCGCAATATTTCGACTATTTCGCGGATGTCATCGGGAAGAAGAATTTCGTCGATATCCCGCATCATGTCTTCTTCGGATGCGGATACATCTTCATCGCCGGCGTTGAAACGCAGTTCTTTCATTATATTGACAAAGGCGAGCGTCTTGTCGAATTTATCGTCGGGATCATCGGCGAGTGCGGTGACATATGCGCGGATATTTCCCTGTTTGCCTTTCTGGCTAATACGGCAGCGGGCGATATCGCCTGTTGTCAGCGGAGTAGCAGGATCTTTTTCCACAAAGAGTCCGAAACCGGCTCTGGCAATAGCACTGTAGTCGCGGTCGTTGACTCCGGTTATGACCACAAGGTATTCGGTGTCGAAATCGATTTTGTCTTCGAGCATTCGGTCGACCTCGTCGCGGAGTGAGAATATGTAGGAGCCATCGGGGCGAATGCCTATAACAGTAGCCAAGAATCCGAATTGCGATCCGTCAGTGTCGCGATAGGCTTTTTCCGAGGGCTGCCTGAGGTTGTAGCCGACGATCATGTCGCGCTTGAGGATGCCTTTGCCATCGAGGTATTCGGTATCCTCGATGTGGCAGTTGAATGTGGGATTTGAGGTGTAGAAATCGTCGGTCGAGTCAATGACTATGTATACTTCATCGCCCGTTTCGGCTCTGCGTCTTGGTCTCGAATCCTCATCGACTTCCTCGGTAACAGATGCAACTGTTTTCTTTTCGAACAGGGCAGCCTCGATATTCTGCCACCAGCTGCGGTGCTCCGATAATTTCCGCAGCTTTGTGCCCGAGATTCCCGGGATGCCGTTGAGGTATATCTGAGGCTTCAGCCAGCTCATAAGACCGTCGGGAATTACGCGCTCGGTTATATTACCTTCGCCGGACAGATTTATGGATATGCCGTCGGACGAAATGATAACATCTATTATTCCGTTACTGTATTTATGGCGACTCGCCAGAAGCGAAAGAATGTTTGATGCCGGCAGAACGGTGGCTTTGGTCATCATCATCATCGGTTCTTTCAGCTGCTCATAGTCCAATGACATATAGGGATCGGCGCCCATAAGCGAAAGAAATGATTTCGATAACAAAGCTTCGGAATTAAGCGGGCGCAAAAGCGATATATATCGGAAAAACAGCGAATAGATTCTGCTGAGATCGGCTCCTTTCTCGGAAAGAAGAAGCTCGAGGGCCATCGCTATGATTATGGTTTCGACGCGGGTCTTTTGCTCGCGGTTTTCTGCGAGAGGATAAAGATCGATTTCGCGTCGGGCCAGGGAAACATAGATTCTGAACTGCTCGACAAACGCGCTTCGGAAGGGTTCGCGCTTCCAGTTGTCGAGGTCGCGGCCAAATATGCTCTCGAATATGCGGCTGAGATAGTAGCCCACCTTGTCGGGCTGCAGTCGGAATATGAGCATGAGTATGGCAAACTGTTTGGCCGGATGGTAGAGGTAGCCCGATTTGCTTAGTTTGTCGAACAGCTTTTCGACAAATTCGTCCTGACGGTCGCTCAGCACCAGCTCGACCATGCGGTCGAAAGGCTGTAAGGCCTCGACGATTTTGGTAAGACGGTCCTGCAGTGCGCGCCGTTCTTCAGGAGATACTGCATTTAGGAAATTGGAGCCTTCGAGCAGGAAAAGCACTATCTCTCTCATATATCCGAGTAATTCGCGATAGAGTGCGCCATGTTTCCCGAGAAGGGCCGACTGAAACCACTCCGAAAGGTGGCCGAGGACTATGTTGCAGGCCGAAAGCACCCACCGTGGCTGCTTGGCGGCGATTTCATCTCTGACACTCTTCATTTCCGGAAGAGAGAAAATATGTGAGTCGACAAAACAACGCAATGCGCCGGGTATCCCGACCGCCGCAAAAAGAAATTCAGGCGAAAAATAAGGCATTTTAGCGCCTTCGTCGACCCGCGCCATGACAAAGTATCGAGGCGTGAGTTTTGTAAACTTGCAGCGTACGATCTGTCCTTTTACCAATAATCCATCGGGTTCATTCAGACGGAAAAAAATGCCGTTCCTGTCGCGAAGTACAAAGGGTTCTTCGGACGGATTCGCCGGCACCGAGATAACCTCGCATTCAAAAGGCTCATTGTTAAAATACTTTGTATGATATAATTCATAAACATAAGGGGCAATGACATGTGTGAGCACGGGAGTGCCATCATCAGAAAAACCTTTTACACGACATAATAGCGAGTGCGGCGTCTCATAACCATCCCTTCGCTGAAAAGGAAGTTTGCCGAGTTTTATAACTGCGGTGCTTTTTGAAGTGTCTACCAACAAATTAAAATAATCGTCCTGCGAGGTATCGGGCGGAGCAACTGGGAACTCATAGTTCTGGTCAATGATATAATTCATGAGTGTATAGTTTATGTAATGTACGACAAATGTACAAAAAAGAATGCGAGCGACAAAAAAGCAGATTAAAAATGGCATTTTCACATTGCTTCACAAAAAAAATTGCTAACTTTGCGGCCGGAATAGAGTGGCACATTCTTTCCGACACTTGTGGCTATCGACATTACGTAAAACTACATATATACTATATATTATGGTTAATTATAAAGATCTCGGCCTTGTAAACACCCGCGAGATGTTCAAGAAGGCCATCGCAGGCGGATATGCCATCCCCGCGTTCAACTTCAACAACATGGAGCAGCTCCAGGCTATTATCAAGGCCGCAGCTGAAGAAAAATCTCCCGTTATCCTTCAGGTTTCCAAGGGTGCCCGCAACTATGCCAACGCCACTCTTCTCCGTTATATGGCTGAAGGCGCCGTTGAATATGCAAAAGAACTCGGCTGGGCTAATCCTCAGATTGTGCTCCACCTCGACCATGGCGACAGCTTCGAGCTCTGCAAGAGCTGCATCGACAGCGGTTTCTCGAGCGTGATGATCGACGGCTCGCATCTTCCCTATGAGGAAAATGTGGCTCTGACCAAGAAAGTTGTCGACTACGCACATCAGTACGATGTGACTGTAGAAGGCGAACTTGGCGTGCTCGCCGGTGTGGAAGACGAGGTATCTTCCGATCACCACACCTACACCGACCCCGAAGAGGTAATCGATTTCGCTACCCGCACTGGCTGCGATTCGCTCGCTATCTCGATCGGCACCAGCCATGGCGCATACAAGTTCACTCCGGCTCAGTGCACCCGCAACGCCGAAGGCAAACTCGTGCCCCCGCCCCTGGCATTCGATGTTCTTGACGCCGTTATGGAGAAACTCCCCGGCTTCCCCATCGTTCTTCACGGTTCGTCGTCGGTACCCCAGGAAGAAGTCGACACCATCAACATGTTTGGCGGTAAACTTCCCGATGCAATCGGTATTCCCGAAGAACAGCTCCGCAAAGCCGCCAAGAGCGCTGTCTGCAAGATCAACATCGACTCCGACAGCCGTCTGGCCATGACAGCAGCCGTACGTCGCGTGTTCGCTGAAAAGCCTGCCGAATTCGACCCCCGCAAGTACCTCGGTCCGGCTCGCGACAACATGGAGAAACTTTATCGTCACAAGATTGTGAACGTACTTGGCAGCGCCGGCAAAGCCGAATAAGCCGCTGAGTTGAAATACATATTACCGTGACCGCTTTCGGGCGGCCACGGTTTTTGCGTTTATAGGGGGAATGTACTTATTAAAAAACGCGCGCACGCGCGTAGAAAAGCTTTGTTGATTCAAAAAAAATAAGTACCTTTGTGTGATAATATGGCGTGAAAGGCGGACTTCGGGATTGTTCTTGTCGGCCGTTTTTCGAAAACGCTTAACTTACATCTTTTTATCGCATGTTGGAAGAAGACCGCATCTTTAAAATCAATATCGAAAGCGAAATGAAGACGGCATACATCGACTATTCTATGTCGGTGATTGTGTCGCGAGCCCTGCCCGATGTGCGCGATGGCATGAAGCCTGTTCACCGTCGCGTGCTTTTCGGTATGAACGAAATGGGCAACAACAGTAATAAACCGCACAAGAAATCGGCTAACTGCGTCGGTGAAGTGATGGGTAAGTATCACCCGCACGGCGACTCATCGATCTACGGCACTGTAGCCCGCATGGCCCAGTGGTGGTCGATGCGCCACACACTTATCGACGGTCACGGCAACTTTGGCTCTATCGACGGCGACTCGCCCGCAGCCATGCGTTATACCGAGGTGCGTCTCGATCCTCTTGGCGAGGAGATGCTTCGGGATATCGAAGCCGACACTGTAGATTTCCAGCCTAACTATGACAATTCGCGCAAAGAGCCGGTTGTCCTCCCCACGCGCTTCCCGAATCTTCTTGTCAACGGAGCTTCCGGTATTGCTGTCGGTATGGCCACCAATATGCCGACCCACAATCTCACAGAGTCGATAAATGCATGTATAGCACTACTGGAAAATCCTGAACTTGAGATTTCCGAACTTTCTAAAATCATAACAGCTCCCGACTTTCCCACAGGCGGTATCATCTATGGCTACGACGGCGTGCGCGAAGCTTATGAGACAGGCCGCGGCCGCATCATTATCCGCGCAAAAGCCGAGATTGAGCAGAAAGCCGATCACGAGCTTATCGTCGTTACCGAGATTCCCTACGGTGTAAACCGAGCCGAACTTATAAAGAATATAGCCGACCTCGTCGTTGAAAAACGCATAGACGGTATTTCCAATATCAACGACGAGAGTGACCGCGACGGTATGCGTATAGTGGTTACTCTGAAATCCGATGCAAACGCCAATGTAGTGCTTAACAAGCTCTATAAGCTTACGGCGATGCAATCGTCGTTCAGCGTAAACAACGTCGCACTTGTCAACGGGCGCCCGAAGACTCTTAATCTGAAAGAGATCCTCCAGGCGTTCATCGACCACCGCTATGAGGTGGTGACACGCCGTACCCGCTTTGAACTCCGCAAGGCCCGCGAACGTGCCCACATCCTCGAAGGTCTGATGATAGCCGTTCAGAATATCGACGAGGTGATCGCTATCATCAAATCGTCGAAGACCACCGAAGAAGCCCGCGTGCGCTTGTCGGAACGCTTCGGTCTCTCAGAAGCCCAGACGCAGGCTATCGTCGATATGCGACTCCGTGCCCTTACCGGCCTCGCTATCGAAGAGCTCCAGGCCGATCTCGACGATATACATCGTCGCATAGCCGAGCTCGAACTCATCCTCAACGATCCGATCGTACTCCGCAATCTTATCGAAAAAGAGCTTCGCGAAGTAAGCGACAAGTTCGGCGAAGCCCGTCGCACTGCCATCGACTATACTGCCGGCACATTCAACGCAGAGGACTTCTATGCCGATGACGATATGATTATCACCATATCGCATATGGGCTACATCAAACGTACTCCTTTGGCTGATTTCCGTGCACAGAACCGCGGCGGCGTCGGCGCCAAAGGCTCCGATACCCGCGACAGCGATTTCATTGAGCATATCTATACTGCGTCGATGCACGATACCATGCTGTTCTTCACCGACCGTGGCCTTGTGTACAAGATGCGTGTATATGAACTTCCCGAGGGTACAAAGAGCAGCAAAGGCCGCGCTTTGCAGAATCTGCTCAACATCGAACAGGGCGACAGCGTGAACGCCTACATCGCATGCCGCCGCCTCGATGATGCCGATTACACTTCTTCGCACTATCTCGTATTTGCCACACAGAACGGCCTTATCAAGAAGACGGCACTGTCGGAATATGCCCGGGTACTTGCCAAGGGCAAAAAAGCTCTTATTATCCGCGAGGGCGACAAACTTGTCGGCGTAGAGCTCACCGACGGCAACTGTGAGATTCTGATGTCGAACCGCAACGGCCGCACTATCCGCTTCCACGAGACAGAACTCCGTGCCATGGGCCGTGTTTCGACCGGCGTCCGCGGCATGAGGATAGACGAGGACGGTACTGACGCCGTAGTCGGTCTGATAGCCATGCCGGAGAATACAGAAAATACCGTACTTACGCTTTCGCAGAATGGTTTCGGCAAACGTTCGCTTCTGGATGTCTACCGCAAGACCCGTCGCGGCGCCAAGGGCGTGAAGACGATGAATATTACCGATAAAACCGGCTGTCTGGTTGCGTTCAAGAGCGTGAACGACGATAACGATCTTGTTATAATCAACAAGAGCGGCGTAGCGCTGCGAATACATGTGGCCGATATCCGTGTGATGGGTCGTGCAACTCAGGGCGTTCGCATCATCAATCTCGAAAAACGCGGCGATGCTATCGCATCGGTATGCTGTGTTGATGCCGATCCTGAAGAAGAAGTCGAATCGGTAGCGGCAGATGCCGAAGAACTTCCCGAACTTTCTGTCGAAGCGGACGTTGAAGAAGAAGTAATCGACGACGACGCCGATGAAACGACAGAGGAAACAGAAGAATAAACATTAATCCATATAAAATACCTTAAGATGAAACAAATCAGCATTTTGGCTCTCGCCCTCGCTGTATGTGCCACAGCAGGCGCACAGACGAGTGTCCTCAAGGAAGCCGAGCAGGCCATGAAAAGCGGTCAGGAAGCTGCCAAGGTGGTAACTATCGTGACACCGGCATTCACCAATCCCGAGACCTCCGGCCTCGCGCAGACCTACTTCATCCCCGGCAAAGCGTCGTACAACGAATACGACAAACTGCTTGGCCTGAAACAGTTCGGCAAAACCAAGCACGAAGATGAAATCAAGATGGCCAAGCTTCTCATACAGGGCTATGACATGTATATGAAGGCTCTTCCTCTTGATTCAGTCCCCAATGAAAAAGGCAAAATCAAACCTAAATATTCCAAGGAAATCGTAAGCACTATCGGCGGTCACTTCACCGACTATACCAATGCCGGTGCCGATCTCTACAACGAAAAGGATTATGACGGTGCATACCGTGCATGGGCTATCTTCAACGAGATTCCCCAGAATCCCATCTTCAAGCTCACATCCGTGCCTAACGATACCATTCTCGGTGAAATAGCATTCAACCAGGCTCTCGCAGCATGGCAGGGCAATCACTTCGAAGACGCTCTCAATGCATTCATGTTCGCAAAATCGAAGGGCTACAACAAAAAGCAGCTCTACGACTATGCCATAGCAGTGGCCGATGGCGCCAAAAACAAAGAAGCCGTGCTCGAGATTTCGAAAGAAGCCCTCGCCCTCTATGGCGACCAGGATCCTATGTATATGGGTCAGATCGTGAACTACTATCTTCAGAACAAGGACTTCGACAAAGCTTTCGAGACCATCAACCAGGCTATCGCCAAAGAGCCCAACAATGCCCAGTACTACAACATCCAGGGTGTTCTCTATGAGAATGTAGAAAAGCGTCCGGAAGCTATGGAAGCTTACAAAAAAGCTACCGAGCTTGATCCCAACAACGCCAATGCTCTCTACAACTACGGCCGTCAGCTGTGTGAAACCGCCTATGCTCTCAATGATGCAGCTCCTACAAGCCAGCAGGAATACGACACCTACCGTGCAGAGAAACTTGTGCCTCTGTTCGAACAGGCTGCCGAAATCCTCGAACGTGCCTACACTGCCAACCCCGACAATAGCGACGTTCTCAAATATCTTGAAAACGTATACTACAATCTCAACGACGAAGCAAAACTCAACGACGTACGCAAGCGTATGACCTATTAAAGGGAAACAACCAGTTAAATACATGGGGCCGGGCCTGAAGGTCCGGCCCTGTTTATAACCGGAAGATATGGAAAACACCAACCAACAGTTCAGCGAGGCGCTGGCACGTTGCCGGACGGTCTTCGCTGCCAAGCTCGGCGATTACGGTCCTTCGTGGCGCATAATGCGTCCCGAAGCCATCACCGACCAGCTTTTTATAAAAGCCAAACGCATCCGTTCACTGCAGATAAAGGGAGTGTCGGCTGTAGGCGAGGGTATCCTCCCCGAGTTTATAGCCATAGTAAATTACGGTATTATAGGCATAATACAGCTTAGGCTGGGCTTTGCCGACACAAAAGATATAGATACTGAAAAGGCTTTGGAACTCTACGACGGAGTGGCTTCCGAGGCTATGAATCTGATGATAGCGAAGAACCATGATTACGACGAAGCATGGCGAGGCATGCGGGTGCTGTCGTATGTCGATCTCATACTTACCAAGATAGAGAGAACTAAAGAAATCGAGGATCATAATGGCGCCGTCAAGGTTTCGGAAGGTATCGATGCCAATTATTTCGATATGATAAACTACTCGGTTTTCGGCATAATAAAACTCACCGATGAATCTCAGCATTAGTTCGCGGATGCGGCTGCGCCGTGTGGCGGTTGTGTTGTCGCGAATCATAGTGGGCGTGACGTTTCTCATTGCGGGCTGGGCCAAGTCTATCGATCCGTGGGGATTCGTTATCAAGGTGGACGAGTATTTCGCCGTATGGGGCCTCTCGCTGCCGCATGAGCTCATAGTGGCAGCCTGCGTGAGTGTGGCATGTGTGGAGTTCTGTACCGGAGCAATGATCCTTGTAGGAGCATTCAAAAGATGGGCCGTATGGACAGCCGCAGCTTTCATGGTGTTTATGCTCCCTCTGACTGCTTATATAGCCATAGCCGATCCGGTGTCGGACTGCGGTTGCTTCGGCGACTTCATCGTGCTGTCCAATTGGGCCACCTTTGCGAAAAATATTGTATTGAGCATTATTGTGGTCTATCTGATAATGCGCAACACAAGCGTTCCCGGACTTATCCCCGCGGCTATACAGTGGCTCGGCATGGTCGCATCGGTGGCTTTTCCTCTGTATCTATCGTTTGTAGGATATAATGTGCAGCCGCTGGTCGATTTCCGGCCGTTTAAAACCGGAACTGTAATTTTCAATCCTTCGGAAGATAACGCCGAGTTCGAGTACGTATACGAAAAAGACGGAGTAGAACGGAAATACACGCTGGACCAGCTTCCGGACAGCACCTGGAACTTTGTGGATGCAATAGAAATAGGGGAGGGGAGCAAAGCGGCGTCGATATCGGTGTTCGATGAAGACGGCAACGATGTATCGCGCGACCTTGCCGAAGACGGACAGGATCATATATATCTTGTGGTCGCCAATCCCGATTTGCAATTTCTCAGCCGTGCGCGCTTCGTCAATGAACTCGCGGATTACGGCGAGCGCCATGATTCGCCAATGATTGCCATTGTAGGTGTCGACGGTGATGCGCTTGACGAGTGGAAGGCACTTGTGCGCCCGCGGTTCCCGGTTTATACATCCGAGGATACTTCGCTCAAGATGCTCGCCCGCGGTACGGGGGCGCTTGTATTTGTGCGCAATGGAATCATACAATGGAAGCGCACCCTTGCTTCGGTCGATACTTCTCTGCTTGAAACCGGCACGGAAGGCAATGTTCTCGATACGATACGCCCGGTGGACGATGGCCGGATTCATTTCTGGGCCGCTCTGGTCTATATAGCAGTGATGTTGACGGTATATCTCCTCGGTCAATCGCCAAAGTTATTGCCGAACCATAAAAAATGAGTATATTTGCAGCTCCGAAACACATAACATCATCCAATATATTTTAAACAATGAGAAAGAATATAGTTGCCGGCAACTGGAAGATGAATACCACCGTTCCTGAAGGTGTGACCCTTGCCAAGGAAGTGAACGAAGCCCTCAAAGGCCTCGACAAAAAATGCGATGTAGTGATCTGCGTGCCTTTCACTCATCTCGTTCCTGTTGCAGGTGTAATTGACCAGAATGTCCTCGGTCTTGGTGCCGAGAACTGCGCCGATCACAAGAGCGGTGCCTACACCGGTGAAGTATCTGCTCCCATGGTAGCATCCACAGGTGCCACCTACGTTATTCTGGGCCACAGCGAACGTCGCCAGTATTACGGCGAAACCGCTGAAACCCTCCGCGAAAAAGTGGCTCTTGCACTCGAAAACGGTCTTACACCTATCTTCTGCATCGGTGAAGTACTCGAAGAACGCGAAAACGGCACTTACAATGATGTTGTAAAAGCCCAGATCGTAGACGCTCTCTTTAATCTTTCGGCAGAAGATTTCGGCAAACTCTTACTTGCCTATGAACCCGTATGGGCCATCGGTACCGGCAAAACCGCTACCGCAGACCAGGCTGAAGACATGCACGCCCACATCCGTGCGGTGATCGCAGAAAAATACGGTAAAGAAGTTGCCGACAACACCTCCATCCTCTACGGTGGCAGCTGCAAGCCTTCGAACGCAGCCGAGCTCTTCGCAAAACCCGACGTAGACGGTGGTCTTATCGGCGGTGCCGCACTCAAATGCGCCGACTTCATGGGTATCGTCAAAGCTTTCTGATATAGAAACCTTAGATGAAACTCTGGCCCTATATAGCATTGGCAGTTCTTGTGCCGGCGTTGAAAGCGCCGGCACAGGAGTCTGCTTTGCCGGCCGACAGTGTCGTATCTATAGTTGCCCGCATCAATTCGTCGGGTAATATTGTTGTAAGTCAACCTGCGGCACTTGAAAAATTGCTCGTTCGACGCGTCGAATCGGGCTTATCCATAGAGGACGAACAGCCGGCTTCGGATAACCGTGCGGCCACAGGCCGTTCGGGCTATCGCGTGCAGGTTTTCGACGACAATAATCCGCGCACGGCAGCCGCCCAGGCTAAGGCCCGCGGCCGTCAGGTGGAAACGGCGTTCCCTCAGTTCAAGACATATGTGTCGTTCAATTCGCCCTACTGGCGCGTGAAAGTTGGCGACTTCCGCACCCGAGGCGAGGCCGAGGCCGCGATGGCTGAGATAAGAGAAGCCTTTCCTCAATACGGTGCTTATCTGCGCATAGTGCGCGACAGAATAAATATTTTCGATTGATGCCTATGACACGGCTCTCCGACGAGGAGCGTATATCGCAAATCGCCCAACATATAGAAAGTATTATCGGTCTTCTTGGTGAAGACTGCAGCCGCGAAGGTCTTGTCAAGACCCCCGTGCGTGCTGCCAAGGCTCTGTGGTTTCTGACCTCCGGCTATCGCACCGATCCAGAGGCACTGATGCAACAGGCTCTTTTCGAGCATGAAGGTTCACAGGTGATAATTGTGAAGGACATAGAGTTCTACTCCATGTGCGAGCATCATATACTGCCATTTTTCGGCAAGGTGAGCATCGGATATGTGCCTTCCGGTAAAATCGTGGGCCTGAGCAAACTCGCGCGTATAGTCAACGCATATGCACGGCGCCTGCAGGTGCAGGAACGTTTTACGGCTCAGATCTGCGAGGCTGTCAAGGAAACGCTTGGCGCGGCCGGTGTCATTGTTGTCTGTGAAGGCGAACATATGTGCATGAAGATGCGCGGTGTCGAAAAACAGCATTCGGCCACCACGACGATGCATTATAACGGCGTTTTCGACAACGATGCGTCTCTGCGGGCTGAATTTTTATCGGCAATCCGCTGACCGGCGTCGTTATTCCGGAATAATTCATACAATAAAAAACAATATCGGCACTCCGAAAGCCTTAAGAGCTGCGGACATGCCGATAGTTTTTTCTATTTTATTTGAAATTCCACATAAGCCGTGTCGCTGCGGAGAGTGGGGTAGGGAGGATAGCTGAAGGTCTTGGAAATGCGATATCTGCCCGATGTCCAGTCAGTTTTATAGAACCATGGCTTAACCGTGAGACGAATTGCTGAATCAGGGAAAATTACTATTCCCACATCATTGAACATGATAGCCACTTCGCCATCGGTATTTTCGTATTTTCGGTCTACCGGCAGTTCTTCCCATAAACCGTCGGTAGACAATTTCTCGATACGGAACCATTCGCCCGTCAGGCCATTTTCCTTACGGTCGTTTTTAAATTCAACCACGAAAGAGTCGAGCGGCATCTTGATGATGTCGGGCTCGACAATTTTCATCGTCATTCCGTCTGCCGTGGAACGGCTTTTCTGGAGCAATGTCTGAGGAATGGTTATTTTTTCACCGAGAAAATGGGGCTGCTTACCAAACCAAAGATCGAGCATCATTTTGTCTCGGGCGAGCCATTCTCGAATAGCAAGACGGATTCTGACTCGATGACTGGCACGCAAAGGTGCCGACATAGCCACCGCTTCCAGTCCACAGGCTTCTGCAATGTACAAGGCACGGGCATTATGGTCATCTTGCGAAACTATTGTAATCGAATCACAGCCGAACACTTTCTTTGCCCTAACCACAGAATCCAGCGTTCTGAAACCGGCGAAGTCAAGAATAATCCGTTCTTCGGGTACACCGTGCGCAATAAGAGAATCGCGCATGGCCGTAGGTTCATCGTACTGGCTGGTATGGTTGTCACCGCTTGCAATGATGAAGTCCACTTTATCCGCATGGAACAGTTCCGCTGCTGTGTTTATACGGTTTATGAAGTATGAATTCGGACGACCCAATCTGTTCAAAGGATTTGTCCCGAGCAGTAATGCCACTTTATTATGTGGAATCTCTTCGATGGATGCATATATGCGATTTCGTACGGTATTTTCTACTTTGATATTTGCATAAACAGTAAAGGCTAATGATACAAACAGAATAGCAGACAGAACGTATGCTGCCCGTTTAAGGAAAATTATTCTTCGTTTTTCCAACATAATGTGGGATTTAGATATTATGATTGCAAATTTACGAAATAGATACTGAATATGCATATTTCGATTGTTATTAGTAATTTTGCATTTGGAAAAAAGACAGGATACGAGGTAGAAAAACATCCGGTGTAATATGGAGGAGTTGAAAATAATCAGGCCGAGAAGGGAATTGCGTCCATATGTACGCTATTATTGGGTTCTTAAGCGCGATACGATGTCCGGCACTCTGACTTTCCCGATCGGTTGTCCACAAATTATTTTTCATCGAAGAACCCCGCTTTATATACCTGAACTCGGGCGTGTTCATGACCGCTTCACAATCAGCGGACAGGTGAATTTTCCTGCTCACGTCAGTAGTAATGGGGCTGTGGATATGATTGTGGCGGTATTTTATCCGCATACAATAGGCATGTTCATCGGTATTCCGCCGTCGGCTTTCTACAATCAGGAGATTTCGGGATATGACATTGGGAACATATCGCTGAATAATCTCGCTGATGCTATTTTCGGATGTTCTGACTCAGTTGAAGCGATCGGTCTCCTTGAAGGATGGCTGATGAACCGAGTAATAAAGACAGTAAACAACGATAGAATCGAAGCTGTAGTCAGAGTTATTCTTAAATCGCCTGCGATGGGGGTAAGTTCATTGGCTGGGATTGCATGCGTATGTAAAAAACAGCTTGAACGAATCTTTCGGTACTACGTAGGGATGAATCCGAAAGAATATTGCTGTATTGCGCGCTTTCAGAAGGCATTGAGAATGATGCAGCTCGGGGCGCTGGATTATGCCGGCATCGCGTATTCGGCCGGTTACTCCGATCAGTCTCATTTTATCCGTGATTTCCGCAGGTATTCCGGTTTCTCACCCCGGCAACTGCTGCAATGCATGGAGCCATATTCCGATTTGTATACCGATCCGGTATAATGTCGCAATTATTCTATCGAGGCCCAAGAGATTGGGGTAATTTTGCGACAAAAAATGATGCAGGAAATTGACCCCAAGAAAACTTCGCGTGCATATGCGTTCGGGATGTGGATGAAAGCGCCTATGCCGATGGTGACATTGTTCCGGACGATTGATGTAAGCCGTCTGGTAAAGGCTGCCCGATGCAGGAGCTTGAAATTCAATATGCTGATGTGTTGGTGTGTGGGTAAGGCGGCATCGCAGATAAAGGAATTCTATATGCTGCCCGTGGGCGACAAGCTTTTCAGATACGATGCCTTAGCAGTTAATACTATAGTTGAGAGCCGAGAAGGTGAAATCACTTCATGCGATATACCGTTTGCGGAGAATCTCATGGATTTTAATGCCGATTATCTCCGGCTGACCGGTGTGGCAGCAGATACATGCATGAATCATGATATTACCGACCGCATGGTAATCGGCACATCGGCACTGGCCCGATACAATATCGATGGTGCGGTGGGCATGTACAGCGGTATTTTCAACAACCCTTTTCTTATATGGGGAAAATATCGTAAGAAATGGTTCAGGACAGAGCTGACAATATCGTTCCAATTCCATCACACGCAGATGGATGGAGCTCACGGTGCCCGTTTTCTAAACCTTCTCCAAAAGGCGGTTTATGATGTGAAAGTTTAGCCGAATTTGCTGATCTTGCGGAGCATTGGCTCGTTGATTATCTTGATGCGACGCCCGTCAACAACGAGAATTTTCTCATTAACGAAAGTCGACAGTGTGCGGATGGCATTTGAAGTGGTCATGTTGGACAGGTTGGCAAGATCTTCCCTGGCCATATATATCTTCAGAGTCGAGTTGTCATCTTCGTAGCCATAGTTGTCAAGAAGAACCATTATCGCTTCGGCGAGTCGTCCGCGGATATGCTTCTGCGTGAGATTGACAATTTTAGTGTCGGATCCGCCAAGATTGTGCGAAAGCTCGCGTATGAAGAACCATGCAAGCTGAATGTTATTGTGTATGATATCGCAGACCAGAGTCATGGGCAGCGCACCGAGGATAGATGGTTCGATAGCAGTAGCACTCGATACATATTTTTCTTCTGCGAAATATGCACGGTAGCCGAAGTACTGTACCGGCCTGATGAGGCGCAGAATCTGTACGCGGCCGCCGACTCCTTCCTTGGTTTTCTTAACCTTGCCTTTAAAGAGACACCACAGAAACTCGGGGTCATCGCCTTCGGCATAGATTACCTGATTCTTTTTAAAGGTATGAATGACAAGATTCTCTGCCACCAGACGTTTTTCTTCAGGAGACAGTATTGACCAGATGTCGGCCATATCTTCGTTCATTACCTTTTCGAGTGCTGCTTTAATCATATGAGAATCAAAGTGATTGGATTCGACATGACTACTCCGGCTGTTTGTAGGATAAGAGATAACGGTACTATGTGCGCTTCGAATCAGGACTGTCAACTTATCGTCAAAAAGCGAGGAATAGCGAATTCTCACTCGCAAAAATACAAATTTATTTTCAAACAATGAAAATTTTTGTCATAGAATTATGTTTTACAGCTATTTTTGAGACAATCGTTCAACTATTTTCTACTTAATTACGACCTTTTACGATAGGAAACCGCCGCAAAAGTACAGATCAAAAAGGCCATGACCGCCAGACAGCTGTAAGGAACAAGCATATCGGACATCGAAGCGCCCTTAAGATAGACTGCACGCATAATTTCGTTGAAATATCGTGGAGGAACGGCATAGGTGATGATCTGCGCCCATTGCGGCATCGAACTTATAGGAGTGAAAAGGCCTCCCATGAGTTGAAAGATAACGATAAAAGCGAACATCATGAATATGCTTTGAAGCATTGTCGACGAACTGTTTGCCACAATCACTCCAAGACCCGACATAATGAAGCTGAAAAGGATAGCCGCAAGATAGATATCCCATAAACTTCCGACCGGACGGAGGCCGTAGACAAGATATCCGATAAGCATGCCGACAGAGATCACCAGTATGCCAACGATCCAGAACGGTATAAGCTTCGACATAACGAAAGATAGTCGTCCGACAGGTGTGACGTTGATGGCCTCGATGGTACCGGATTCTTTTTCGCTTACAATGTTTAAAGTCGGAAGAAAACCACAGATAATTATCAGAAGTATCACCAGCAAAGCCGGAATCATAAAATTTCTGAAATTCAAAGTGGGATTATACATGTCGTTGACCGTAACGGGAACCGAAACTACCGGGAATCCGTTCTCCGATTTCCATTGACTGATAGTTGCCATAACGGAAGCTGCAACGTATTTCGCTCCCAATGTACCTTTCGTAGCATTGACACCGTTTGCCTCGATGTCGAGTGAGCCAAAATCCCGGCTCCAATGCGGAGGAATTGTGAGAATGACATCGGCAGCTCCTGCCTCGATCGCAGTCATTGCATCGGAGTGAGTGCCATATAAACCTAAAATGGCAAGTTCTTCCGAAGCATCGATATCGGCGAGAATACGGCGTGAGAGTATGCTGTGGTCATTGTCGACAACAGCAACGCCAACATTTTTCACATCCATTGTCGCTACTAAAGGAAGAATCAGCATTACCATTATCGGCATTACAACTATCATTTTGGGGATGATAGGGTTGCGTCGCATCAGCAGAATTTCCTTGCGAAGCAACGCGCCAAGTATTATGAAGTCGGCTTTGAATTTCATGCTGTTTTGGATTTAAACTTGCCTAAAGCAAGAATAAGAATAGTAGCCGCTATACCGGCAAGAATAGCGAATTCTCCGGCAACATATTGCCAGCCAAGCTGCTGTATCATAAGTTTTCTCATAGCCTCTATATACCACCGAGCCGGAATAACGCACGAAAGCCACTGAAGCGGCTGCGGCATATTATCTATGGGAAAAATCATCCCCGAGAGCATGATTACCGGAAGCATGAACAGCACAGCCGACACTATCAGCGCGGCTACCTGATTAGTTACCAATGTCGATACCAACAAGCCTATAGACAAAGAAAGCACCACATAGAGAAGCGAAAGAGCGATAACTCCGCTTATAGTCGACGATACGGGTAATCCTAAAACGGTATAAGCCATAAGAAGCATCACCGCCAGAAGGACGCAGGAGAGCAGGGCATAGGGGATAAGTTTACCGAAAATCATAGTGCCGAGCTTCACCGGCGATACAAGCAGAAGATCCATAGTACCGTTTTCTTTCTCACTTACGATAGAAACCGATGTCATCATGGAGCAGATGAGTATGAAGATCATGCCCATTATTCCCGGAACAAAGTTATAGGCACTTTTAAGCTGCGGGTTGTATAGTGTCTCGATAATCACAGGAATATTGGTTTCTTCCGCAACTACACTCCGGATATATGCCGAAGCCGCTTGCCCGACTGTAGGATTTGATGCATCAACAACGATGTGGTATCGGGAGTGTCCGTCATCACTGCGTATATACAAGGCGGCATCAATATCGCCCCGTCGCATCATGCCGTTGACTTCTCTGTCGGAAACCAGACCTTTGAATGTGAAATAATCATTGGCTTCAAAACTTTCCACAATGTCGCGGCTTACATGGTTATGACGATCAACAACAACCGCAATTCTGACGTCATTCACTTCTGTCGAGATGGCAAAACCGAACAATAACAGCAATACCAAAGGCATGACCAGTGTAATGATCATGGTACGGCGATCGCGAACTATATGGAGGGCCTCTTTCTTTATCAACGATTGTAAAATACTCATATCAGTCTCCTCTGGTTGCATCTTTAGCTACGATTCTGAATACCTCGTCCATATTGGACGCATGATAACGACTTTTGAGCCGTTCGGTCGTGTCGAGTGCCGCGATACGACCGTCTACCATTATCGACACACGATTGCAATACTCAGCCTCGTCAAGGTAATGAGTGGTGACAAAAACCGTCATTCCCTCGGATGAAACCCGGTATATCAATTCCCAAAACTTGCGTCGTGTGACCGGATCGACTCCTCCTGTAGGTTCGTCGAGAAACACAATTGTGGGATTGTGAATGGTCGAAGATGCAAATGCAAGTTTTTGCTTCCAACCGACGGGTATATCGCGGACAAGTTTGTTTTTCATATCTTTCATACCGAGCAATGATGTTATGCGTTCACTTTCTTTGCGAAAACTGCTACCTGACATACCATAGATAGTGGCGAAAAGACGTAAGTTCTCCATTACCGTGAGATTCTCATAAAGCGAAAACCTCTGGCTCATGTATCCGATGCGCTGTTTTATAAGCTCTGCCTGAGTATAGATGTCACATCCTGCCACTGTGCCACGCCCAGATGTAGGCAGACTAAGACCGCACAGCATGCGCATGGCAGTAGTTTTACCGGCTCCATTGGCACCGAGAAAACCGAAAATCTCACCGCGGTTCACTTCGAAAGATATGTGATCTACGGCTGTAAATGAACCGAAGCGTTTGGTCAGGTCTTCGACGACAATTGATGTTTCATTATTATTGGTCATTTCGTGTCAGTTTTATGAAGAGGTCTTCAATATTGGCTTCTGCCGGAAATATCCTGGCATCATTTATGCCGGTTGCCGAAAGCCTTTTCAAAGTATCAGAAACATTAAAACTTCCGGAGCCCACAACGTGGAGTGTGGCACCGAAAGTATAGCAGTCGATTACTTCCGGAAGACTTCTGAGAGCTGAAAGCAGACCAAACATATCAGTAGAAACGGCATTATAGAGTTTCTCGTCGAAACTGCCGACAAGTTGCGATGGCGAGCCCATGACAAGTATGTGACCTTTGTCGATTATTGCAATGCGTTCGCACCTGTCGGCTTCATCCATATAAGATGTCGAAACCAGTATGGTTATGCCTTTTTCGCGCAGAGTTCCGAGCATATCCCAGAATTCGCTTCGCGACACGGCATCAACACCTGTTGTCGGCTCATCGAGAAGGAGAATTTCCGGCCGATGTATTAGTGCGCAGCTTAAAGCCAGTTTCTGCTTCATGCCTCCCGACAGTTTTCCGGCCATACGATCGGGAAATTTCTCAAGTTGACCGAATATAGGCGCTATAAGGTCGTAATTCTCCCTAATATCTACACCGAAAAGAGAAGCGAAGAAATTCAGATTTTCTCTCACAGTCATATCAGGATAAAGCGAGAACCGTTCCGGCATATAGCCTATGCGTTTTCGGAGAGTTTTGTAGTCGTTGACTACATCCAGTCCAAGCATGGACACCCGGCCAGAGTCGGGCGAAAGCAGAGTAGCGAGAATGCGGTATAATGTGCTTTTACCGGCACTGTCGGGTCCGATGAGACCGAACATTTCGCCGGATTCGACCGTAAGATCGATCTTGTCGAGAGCTTTTATTCCGCCATAACTCTTCCGAAGTCCGTCTATTTCGATTGCCGCAGTCATAGTCTGACTTCTCCGTATTGACCTAATTTGAGGCGCCCGTCGTTTTCGACCGAAATCTTCACTGCATAGACCAGATTGGCTCTTGAATCTCTGGTCTGAATAGATTTGGGGGTAAATTCGCTTTCCTGAGCTATCCATGTTATTGTACCGGGATATTCATACTGTTCATCGCCACCAAAGTCGGCTATCACAGTAACCTTTTGACCTATGGATATGTTTACCACCTGAGAAGCAGTGAAGTAACTGCGCAGATAGATATCGTCGAGATTGGCTATCTTATATAAGGGCTTGCCGGGAGTGGCGAATTCGCCTGCCTCGGCATATTTGACAAGAACTGTGCCCCCCACAGGCGATGTTATGATACTTCGAGCTATCTGTTCGGCTATCTGTGCCCGTTGATATTGAAGTGCGGCTGCATTTTCAGAAATTGTGTTCTTATTTTTCCCGAGGGATGACAACTGAGCATCGAGTTCTCCACGCAAGGTACTGAGCAATGCATTGGCGTCGTCATATTGCTTATGTGTAGTAGCTCCGTCGGCGAGGAGCTTTTTCTGCCGTTCACATTCCTGCTGCTGATGTGCAATACGGGAACGCAAGGCTGCAACCTGAGCCGCTATATCTGGAGATGAAGATTCGGCCGATTGCTGCTGGCTCATGATCTGCCTTTGTTGCAAATATAATATAGCGGTATCGATAAGAGCGACCTGCTCGCCGGCAGTCACACTATCGCCTTCATTAATATCGAAAGACAGAATTTTACCGGTAGTTTCAGATGATACTGTCACGGTGACAGCCTCGAATATACCTGTCGCATCATAGTCAGGGGTAGAGTTGCATGCACCTAAAAGCAATGTAAATGCTGGTATCATCAGTATATTTTTCATCGGTTCAGGATATTTTTGAGTTGATAGATAGTTTGGATAAATTGGATTTCATGGTATGATGCCATGAGGAGTGCCTGATTTTCATCGGTGATTTTGGCAAGTAAAGCGGTTGTGTCGATTATGCCGTTGCGGAGCTGGGATTCGGCAGCTCGACGAACATTGCCTCGGAGTTCAATAATACGGCTGTCTTCTGCCATCACTTTCCGAAGTCCGTTGATTTTCTCGTTTTGAGCTGTTGTCTGCAGTTTTGTATTGAACATAAATACTTCACGCTGATTATCAATAGACTGATTGGCAAGTTTAAGTTTATTTATGGCGTTTTTTCGAGTGTAGAATGAATCGATATTCCATGTAATCTTCAGACCGGCCAAAATATTGAATGATAGATTTCGGTTGATCATACTCTCGAAATAGTTATAGCCGGGATATCCGTAATAGGCTTGAGCGAAAAGTCCAATTTTAGGCAATATGGAGCTGTCGATAGCATTTTTTCGAGCCAGGTTAAGATTTTTACCTGCTTCGAAATATTGGAGCTCAGGCCTTGCCGATTCCATATCGGCAGGTATTTTGGCATCGGGTCGTTCGAGCGATGTTTCTCCGAGATCTTCACCAATATATATTGACAATAGACGGCGATAACTTTCGAGAGCAGTTTTTGCTTCTGTGAGTTTTTGAGTCATGGAAAGATACTGAGCCTCGACCATGTCGACATCGCTTGCCATGGCTGTTCCATTCTTCTGCATAGCCTGCATCAGACTCAGATTAGCCTTAAGCAAACCGAGTGTATTTTCAGTCTGGCCGATCTGCTCTTCCATAAGCAGAATACCGAAGAAGATATCTGTAACTTTTTGACGGACGGCATATATTTCAGTCCTGACTGAGGCGAGCGACCGGTCGGTCTCTGCTTGCGCGATACTTCTCTGAGCTTTCGAAGAGCCTCCGTCCCATATTGTCTGCGATAGATCTACTCCGGCTTTATACTGCACATGACCGAGTCTTTCTATCTCCTGGCCCATCTGTGAAATTATATTACTGAGAGTCTCCGGAAATCCGGGAACAGAGTTTTGCGCAGTGGCCTGAGCATAAATACCGATACGCGGCAACCAGCCTCTGTTTATATCGGATAGAGATATGTCTCCGGTTTTCGCAATGATACCATACTGGCAGACAAGCGGATAATTAGTCTCGGCCCGCTCCAGGCAGTAATCGAGTGTGATGGCTTGTGTCCCCGAAACTGTCATCAACAAAAGGGCAGCCAACAGATTTCTGATAGGTCTCATGGCTTGAGTTTTCTCATTATGGTTTCTATATTTTCTTTCTTGCGGGCTTTGATAAAAGCCTCTTTGTCTTTTAAAAGACCGTTAAGCAAGGGATTTATCATAGGCTTTGCCATAAAGGGGAAAATGTTGAGTGAAACAATATCGAGAATGAGCATTCCGGCATCGACCTTTCTGCAAAGTCCTTTTTGGGCATATTCATCGATTTGAGTCTGAAGAGAGTGGACTACAATAGGAACATGGTATTTGAGTTTATCGAGGATAACCGGCATCCTTTCAGGTCGCGTGAATACTTCACTTATCATGAACTTGGGAAGATCGGGATTATCGGCAATGAATAGAAGATGATTCTCGATAGCAGCCTCTATTTTATCGAAAAGCGGTATAGAGGGGTCGCCTATAGACGCGAGCATAATATCGCGTATAGCGTCTATTTTGCCTTCTATTATTCGGTCGAAAAGATTGTCTTTTGTGCGGAAGTAATAATGGAGCATAGCATGTGTAACACCTGCAGCTTCCGCTATGGCAGTAGTTCTCGCACCGGCGTAACCTTTGGCCAAAAACTCCTTTTCTGCCGCGGCCAGAATTTTGGTTTCGGTGCTCTGATTATTGTTTTCCAAAGTTTTACTCATTAGGATTAGATATAAACAATGATGTTTAACAATTTTGTTAGCGCAAAGATATGTAATTATTCCCGACCGGCAAAAAAATTCGACAGTCGAGAGAAAAATAGACCGGTATATACTTTGAAATGTGGAATGTCTTCTTTCAACATATATATCGCCGTTATTTCTAACCGCAGAAGAGAAATAACGACAAGTGCGAACTAATAACTAAAAATGCTTAAAAGTTTAGACAGCGTAAGAGAAAGTAAATAATTTTAACATTCATGAGAGGCGGTTTATTTGTTAGAATATTAATTTTGCGAAACAAAAAAATGCTAAAAGCAAATAAAAGACAGCAAATATATACTATACACTATGAGCGAAAGCGTAAATATTCGGCAACTCAATGAGTTGGTTGCATCCAAGAGCGATTTTGTCACATTAGTGACCCGTGGTATGGATACCACGATCGTTGGTCAGAAACATCTTGTCGAAAGTCTTCTCATAGCCATGCTTGCCAACGGGCATGTGCTCCTCGAGGGTGTGCCCGGTCTTGCCAAGACTCTTGCCATCAAGACACTTGCCCAGCTCATCGATGCGAAATACAGCCGCATCCAATTCACGCCCGACCTTCTCCCTGCGGATGTACTCGGTACAATGATCTACAGCGTTAAGAACGAGTCGTTCCAGGTAAAGAAAGGCCCTATCTTTGCCAACTTCGTACTTGCCGATGAAATAAACCGTGCTCCGGCAAAAGTGCAGAGCGCCCTTCTGGAAGCAATGCAGGAACGTCAGGTGACTATCGGAGACCATACCTTCCCGCTGGACAAGCCGTTCCTCGTTATGGCCACCCAAAACCCGGTTGAGCAGGAAGGCACCTATCCTCTTCCTGAAGCCCAGGTCGACCGTTTCCTCATGAAGGTAGTTATCGGTTATCCGACAAAGGATGAAGAGCGCGAAATCATACGCATGAACATAGCCCGGGAACAGCGACCCGTTGTTCCCGTACTTCGTCCGGAAGAAGTGATCGAAGCTCAGAAAGTTGTCGAACAGATATACGTCGACGAAAAAATCGAACGTTACATCGTCGATATCGTATTCGCCACACGTACCCCCAATGAATACGGCCTCGAAGATCTCGCGTCCTACATATCGTTTGGCGCCTCGCCTCGTGCCTCGATCTCTCTGGCACGTGCCGCACGCGCTTACGCATTCCTGCATCAGCGCGGCTATGTAATTCCGGAAGATGTGATTTCAGTATGCCACGACGTGCTCCGTCACCGTATCGGTCTTACCTACGAAGCCGAAGCAAACAATTACACTACAGATCAGATTATAACCGAAATCCTCGATAAAGTACAGGTTCCCTGATAAATATGGATTCGAATGAACTTATAAAAAAAGTTCGCAAAATCGAGATAAAGACGCGCGGACTGTCGCAGAATATATTTGCGGGCGAGTATCACTCGGCCTTCAAAGGTCGTGGTATGATGTTCTCGGAAGTCCGTGAATATCAGTATGGCGACGATATACGCGATATCGACTGGAATGTTACCGCCCGTCATAATCATCCATATGTGAAGGTCTACGAAGAAGAGCGCGAGCTTACGGTGATGCTTCTTATAGATGTGTCGGCCAGTCGTGCTTTTGGAGCCGTGGGAGTGGAAAAACGGGAAATGATAGCCGAGATCGCAGCCACGATCGCTTTTTCGGCTATCCAGAACAACGATAAGATAGGCGCGATATTTTTCAGCGACAGAGTAGAGAAGTTTATTACGCCGAAAAAAGGTCGCAAGCATATCCTTTTCCTTATACGCGAGCTTCTCGATTTCCAACCGGAACACACCGGAACCGATATTGCAGCGGCCGTGAGATATTTCAGCGACGCCCTGAAACGCCGTTGTACTATGTTCCTTATCTCCGATTTTATCGATGAGTCGGACTATCGCCGTCCTCTTACCGTAGCTGTGAACCGCCATGATGTAATGGCTATACAGGTCTACGATAAGCGCGACAGCGAGATGCCCAACGTTGGTCTGATGCGTATAAAGGATCTCGAAACCGACGCTACCCGCTGGATAGACACCGGCTCATCGGCAACCCGCAAAGCTTATGGCAAATGGTGGTATGCACGCCAGCAGACGATGTCGGAAGCATTGCGGAGCAATCGTGTGGACTATGTGTCGGTAGCTACTGACGAGGACTATGTCAGGGCTCTTATGGGCCTTTTCAAAAATAGAGCTACGGTATGAAATACAATATTAAATATGTAGTGGCAACTGTGCTTTGTGCAGGCTCTATCGGCTTAAATGCACAGCAAGTATCGGTCAAGGCTGCTGTCGACAGTGTCGATCTCGTGATGGGAGATGTGACGCATCTGACCGTGAGTGTGGATGTGCCTTCCTCTCTGGAGTCATCGGTTCAGCTGGTTGATTTTCCGGTTCTTACTCCGGGAGCCGATTTTATACCGTTCCATGGCGTGGATGTTGTAGGGTCTGACAGTACCACTGTACGCGAAGAGGGCAGAGTACGCTACGATTTCGATTTCACGATTCAGGCGTTCGATCCCGGCACTGTCACCATACCTCCCTTTGCAGTAGTTCCGGCGCCTGGTGCCGATACTGTCAAATCCTCTATTATTGCTCTTAAAGTTGCACCTGTCGACGTAGATTCTCTTGAGACAGTGCACCCGATGGAAAGCATCGTCTCTCCTGCTACAAAATGGTACGACTACATTCCGGACTGGCTGCTTTGGGTACTCCTTGGTATTGCAGTTGTAGCGGTGTCCGTCGGGGCCTATCTCATCCTGCGCAAACGTAAAATTGCTATCGAAGAAAGCAAGGCTATACCCGTACCACCATATGATCTTGCCAAGTTGCGTCTTGAGAAACTCAGAAACCGCAATCTTGCCGAGAACGGCCATGAGAAAGAGTATTATACCGAGCTGGTAGATATTCTCCGCCAGTATCTGCAGGGGCGTTTTGGCATCAATGCCATGGAAATGACAACCACGCAGATAGTAAGAGCTCTTCGCAGCAATCCCGAAACACGTCTTACCGCCGACGAGATGCGCGGGGTGCTTTCGGTGGCAGATTTTGTCAAGTTCGCAAAAGTGCGGCCGTTGCCCGACGATAATGTTAAAGCTTTCAACCGCGCTATGAATTTTGTCGACAGCACCAAGCCTGCACCGGAACCGGATCCAACAGAAACTTCTGCGGCACAGCCTAAGAGTACAGATAAAAACAAGCAAAAATCCTGACAATGCATTTTGCACATCCTCATATATTATGGTTGCTTTTGCTTCTGATACCGCTTGCAGCGTGGTATATACTGAAGCAGAAGAATCTTCATGCCACTATGGCGCTGTCGTCGGCATCGGCATTCGGTGCGCTGCCGCGTACGTGGAAGCAGTATCTGCGTCACGTCCTGTTTCTGCTCAGGCTTGCTACCATCGCATGTGTGATAGTGGTGCTTGCCCGGCCTCAGACGCGCGACAGCTGGCGTACGACATCGACCGAAGGTACCGATATAGTGCTTGCTCTTGACGTTTCGTCGTCGATGCTTGCCCGCGACTTCGAGCCGGACCGTTTCGGTGCGGCCAAGGAAGTGGCGGCACGCTTCATATCGGGCCGCGAAGCCGATAATATCGGAATTGTGGTTTTTGCCGGCGAAAGCCTTACCGGCGTTCCCATGACAGTCGACCGAGCACAGTTGCTTTCCTATCTCCAGAACCTTAATATGAATGTTCTGGAGGACGGTACCGCGATTGGCGACGGCATAGCTACGGCACTCAACCGACTCAAGGAAGGCAAAGCCAAAAGCAAGAGCATAATACTACTTACCGACGGTTCGAACAATACGGGCGTGATAGCGCCTGTTACGGCGTCGGAGGTGGCCAAGGAATTGGGAGTCAGGATATACACTATCGGTATCGGCACCAATGGTAGCGCGCCGTATCCGGTTCCTACTCTTACAGGGCGTATCGAGTTCCAACCGCAGCCAGTCGTTATAGACGAGGCCACGCTGCGCACCATAGCCGACAGTACCGGAGGCAAGTATTTCCGAGCAACCGGCAACCGTGTGCTTGAAGAAATATTCTCGGAAATCGATGCATTGGAGAAAACCCAGATGGACGTGCGCCATTTTTCGCATACAGAAGATAACTATATGATGTGGGCATGGCTTGCATTCGGCCTATTTGCCTTTGAAATCCTGCTTCGTTATACCGTTCTTCGTTCAATTCCATAGGAAAGCATATCATGTTTGACTTCGCAAATCCTACATATCTATATCTGTTGGCCTCCGTGCCGGTAGCAGTGCTACTTTTTATGGCGGCACGGGCTTCGCGCCGGGCCAAACTTCGTCGTTTCGGCCGTCCGGAATCGATAAGCCATCTCATGCCGGATACATCGCGGTATACGCCAGCGGTCAAACTCACTCTTCAGATGATAGCGTTGGCCGCTCTTGTTGTGGTTCTGGGCCGTCCGCGTGCGGGCGCCAAGGAACAGCAGGAAACCTCGGCCGGTATTGAAGTAATGATTGCTTTCGACGTGTCGAATTCCATGCTGGCATCGTCGACCGACCGTCCCGACGGCGTTTCGCGACTTGACCGTGCGCGCCTGCTGCTCGAAAAACTTGTAGACCGCCTTGACAACGACAAGGTCGGTCTGGTGGTCTTTGCAGGACAGTCGAAGATGCAGCTGCCTCTGACAAGCGACTTCTATACGGCAAAAATGTACCTTGATGAACTCTCTCCGAATCAGATAGCATATCAGGGAACATCGATATCAAGCGCCATCAAGATGGCCATGAACGGTTTTTCGCCGGCAGAAGACATGCACAAGGCCATAATTCTGATAACCGATGCCGAGGATCACGAAGGCGAAGCCATAGAGACCGCCAAACTTGCTGCCGAAAACGATATACAGATAGATGTGATAGGCCTCGGAACTCCCAACGGCAATGTCCTGCCGGGTTTTGCCGACAACGAGGGCCGTCCGGTCGTGACACGTCTCAATGAAGAACTTGCGCAGAAAATCGCGGAGGCCGGCGACGGCATATATGTCAATGGCGCATCGCCTTCGGCGCTATCCGATCTCAGTTCTCAGCTCGACAAGCTTCAGAAATCGGAATTCCGCTCGGTTAAATACAAGGCCGGAGCTGAACAGTTCCCGACATTTGCAGCAGTCGCTCTTATATTCCTGCTTATCGACATATTTGTGGTAGACCGCAAGATCAGCTGGCTCCGCGGCATTAATTTCTTTACAAAGGAGGATAAGAAATGAAGAAGACCATAGTATCGCTTTGCTTACTGATAGGAACCGCTTTCTATGGCTTTTCCCAACTTGCCATGCCCGATGCTGCGACCACTCCGTCGGCCAACGACAGTGTCGCTGTACAGGAGGCAGAGAAGACAGTCCAGTCTCGTTACTATACTCCGTCGAAATCGTACAAGGCCGAGCGTAACGATATCCGCCGGGGCAACGCCTTATTCAAGGAAGATAAGTTCTATGAAGCACTGGAGGCTTATGATGATGCACTGAAAGAGAACGGCAGCTCGATACGGGCGCGTTTCAACAAGGCTGTCACATTGCTGCAGTTGCAGAACGATGATAATAAAGGCACCTCGGCCGATCCGCGTGTTCAGGCTCAAAAGCTGTTCGGCGATCTGATTTCCGATGCCATGCAGTTCGATAAAGATATTGCTGAAAAGGCGTATTATAACCTGGGCAATATGGCATTCAATGATGAGCAGTACGATCAGAGCATCGAATGCTACAAGAGCGCACTCCGCATAGATCCAAATAATATGCAGACCCGCGAAAACCTGCGTCTTGCCCAGCTGAAAAAGCAGGAACAGGAACAAAATCAGGACCAGCAGGATCAGCAGCAGGAAGATCAGCAACAACAGCAGCAACAAGAGCAACAGGATCAACAGCAAGACCAGCAGGAACAGCAGCCTCAGCCACAGGATCAGAAACCAATGACTAATTCGGCACAGCAGATTCTTCAGACCATGCAGAACAAAGAAAATGCTACCCGCAAGAAAGTCCAGGCAAAAGAAGAACCTGCCACAGGCCGTCCGCAGCCCGAGAAACCCTGGTGATATCTAAGTCATGACTATGCAGAAACGTTTCATATTCATATTGCTTTTTATAGCGACTGCGATTGCCACGTATGCCCAGCAACCGTCATTCGGTCTGGTACAGCCGCGAAATGTTATAGAGGGTCGTAACTTCAGGCTGACTTTCCGTCTGAGCGACGGAGAAGCCAATCCGCCGGAAGTGCCGACTCTCGACGGGTGTACATTTCTCTACGGACCCGCGACTTCGACAATGCAGAGTACCCAGATTGTCAACGGACGCATGACTTCGAGCTATTCTGTGGACTACTCTTTCACATACCGTGCCGACAAAGCCGGTACGGTATCGGTGCCTGAAGTTACGGTGCATTGCAACGGCAAAGCACTCACATCGCGTAAAGCATCTTTCCAGATTCTTCCTCCCGACAGTAATTCCCAGCCACAGAACGGCGGCTCCCGTCTGCAGCCCGACGATGTCACACCATCGGGCACTCCTGCCCAAATATCGGCCGACGACCTTCTCGTGAGAGTCTTTTTCTCTAAAAACTCCGTCTACGAACAGGAGCCAGTCGTAGCTACCATCAAGATATATACCAAGTACGCCATAAGCTCTTTCATGGTTACCACACAGCCTGCTTTTGAAGGATTCCTTACAGAAGAACTGCCGGTAACTCTCGAGACTTCGATAGAGCACTACAACGGACAGAACTACCACACGGCAGTTCTCAAGCGTCTTCTTCTCTATCCTCAGAAAGAGGGTACTCTGTCGGTTAACTCCGGCAAGTACGATGTGACAATAGAGCAGTATGAACAAGTAAACATGGGCTATTTCGTTACGAGCCGCCCGATAGAACGCAATGTCACCACTTCGTCGAATGCCGCCACACTCACTGTGAAGGCGCTGCCTCAGCCCCAGCCTGCAAACTTCAGCGGCGCGGTGGGCTCGTTCTCCGTTCGCACCACTCTCGAACCCGAACTTCTCCGGACCAATGAAGCTTCGACATATTCCTATATCGTGAAAGGTACCGGCAACATCAAGTTCCTAACGCCTCCTACAGTCGAATTCCCCGCCGGAGTCGACGCATATACACCCAAGACCGATATATCGGCAAATCTGATCGGGGGGGGCACGAATATGAGCGGTACTTTCCGGACAGATTACACTATTGTTCCTCAGGAAGTCGGAAACTTTGTTATAAAAGGTGTGCCGTTTGTGTATTTCGATATTGAAAGCGGTACTTATAAGACTGTCGAAGTCGAGGATATGCCTATTAAGGTGCTTCGCGGCAACGGAGCCGCGCCGGTAATATCGCAGACATCACTCGACGAAACCATCGATGACATACTCCATATCCGTCGTACCGATTCCGAACGTCAGGCAGCTGAAATACACTATACTTTCCGGTCGCCGATGTACTGGTTTCTCTACGTTCTCGCCATCCTCATACTGGCCGGAGTACTTGTGGTATACCGCCGGAATATACGCCTGGAAGCCGATGTGGTAGGGCGCAAACTTGCCAAAGCCGGACGAGTGGCTGCCAAACGTCTGAAAGAATCGAAAACCTATCTTGCAGCCCATAAGAACGATCAGTTCTATGCCGCACTGGCAAAAGCATTGTGGGGATATATCGGCGATAAACTGTCGATATCGCCGTCGCAGCTTACCCGCGACAATGTAGCAGAAAAGCTCTCCGCTTACGGCCTCGATAAAGAGACTATCGGCGAGGTTCTCGATGTTCTCGACCGTTGCGAAATGGCTCGCTTCACACCCAATGACTCAGAGACCGAGGCTTCGGATATATATTCTAAAGCAGAACGCGCTATCAAGAGCATAGAAGACGTAAAGAAATGAGAAAAATACTGTTTATAATACTTCTTTTCGCGGCTTTCGGAGCTAAGGCGCTGACACTTGCCGAGCAAGCCGACAGCGCATACAATAAAGACGATTACCGCCAGGCGGTAGAGCTCTACAAGCAGTCGCTGGCGCAGGATGGTGTAAGTTCGGACGTATATTATAACCTCGGCAACGCCTACTACCGCTGCGACAAGCCCGGTCTGGCTGTGGTGTGCTACGAACGTGCCCTTAAGCTCGACCCGACCGACGGTGACGCCCGTACGAATCTCGAATTCGTTCGCTCCCGAATACAGGACCGCCCTGAAGACGACTCGGCATTCCTTGCCAACGTGCACAACTCGCTGCTTGGCTCCATGACAGCCAATGCGTGGTCGTGGACGGCATTCGCAGTCTTTATCCTGCTGCTCGGTGCCGTAGCACTCTATATCTTCTCGCACAATGTGGCCAGGCGAAAAGTCGGGTTTTTCAGCGGTATAGTATTGATATTTCTCTTCGCATACTCTCTGTGGATGGCATGGGAAAGTTTTGACTATGCCAATTCGCACGAAGAAGCCGTGGTGACAGCACCCTCGACCCAACTTACATCCGCCCCGAGAGCGGCACGCAGTTCCGCCGATAAGGTAGTGACGATCCATGAAGGCACTAAGGTTGAGATTATCGATTCGATCGCCACACCGGACGATCCTGTATCGCCGATGTGGTACAATGTAAAAATCAACAACAGCACCAAGGCTTGGCTCCGCGCATCGGACGTTGAAAGAATTTGATGTGATTCTTCCTTTTGGCTATCAGAGGAATAGGTGCAAATAAAAGAATAATATGTTTTAAAACATATATATTTTTCCCTGTTTTGTTTGTTTAGTTGAAAAAATGACGTTAATTTAGCAATCAACAAATACAAACTCAGATATTAACCCTAACACACCCGAGAATATGACCAAGACAATCACCTTCAACGAACTCCGTCGTCTTAAGGACCGCCTTCCCGACGGCTCGATGCATCAGATTGCAGACAGGCTCAACACCACCGTTCAGACCGTACGCAACTATTTCGGTGGCAGCAATTATGATTTCGGTAAGAACTGTGGTGTTCACATAGAACCGGGTCCCGACGGCGGTATCGTAGTTCTCGATGACAGCACTATCTACGATATGGCCGTTGAAATCCTCCAAAAGCTGGAAGACTAACAAGCAGAAAACAGAATCAAAAAACAACCGGAGCAGGGTAGCGTACAAAACCACCCGACAGCTCCGGTTTTGTTATATCCAATCGACAGATTATGCGCTACATAACAATTGCCATTCACACTTACGAGAAAGCACTGTCGCTGCGGTCTCTGCTTGAGAGCGAAGGTATCAGCGTAGAGCTTCACAATGTCAACCTTGAGCTGCCCGGTTTCTCGTCGGGCGTGCGCGTGAGGATACCCGAGGACGACTTGCCTCTGGCACTGCGAATTATAGAGAACAAGGAACTTTTCGCACAGCCGGGCAATGACACACAGGTGTCGCACAAGATACTTGTGCCTGTCGATTTCAGTGAAAATTCATTTAAGGCGGCTATAGTTGCGGCTAACATCGCATCTACAAAGGGAGAATCGCTGCAGTTTCTCTATAGCTACATAGACCCTTATATTGCCGGTAATATACAGTTGACAGATTCGCTCAGCTATGATGTCGGCGAACCCGGCGCACGCCAGGCCTTGGGAGAGAATGCATCGAAACTAATGACGCATTTCTGCGACCGGTTTAAATCGGCTATGAAAAAGGGCGAAATTCCTGTAGTGAAATACGGGCACCATGTGTGCGAAGGAGTGCCCGAAGACGCTATCATAGACTTCGCCAAGAATCAGCTTCCGGGGCTGATAGTGATGGGTACACGCGGATCGCTTCGCAAAGAACGCGACCTTATAGGCAGCGTGACGGCGGAAGTTCTCGACGAGGGCCGTTTCACCGTTCTGACTGTGCCTGAACCATTCGATCTTGAGAAATCGCTAAAGCCGAACAATATACTCTTTTTCAGCAATATCGATCAGGATGATATACTTGCCATGGATGCGCTTTACCGCTTGTTCGGCACACGACAGGCCAATGTAACCATAGTGCATATGCCGGGACGCAAGCGGTTGTCCCAGTTGTCGGCAGTCAAAGCCCTTGGCCGTCTGAGCGACTATTGCCGTGACAATTTTACGCGTTATCATTTTGTGACAGTCCCGCTGCATGAGAACAACTATGATTCCGAATTCGAACGGCTGAACAACGAGCACAACTTCGATCTCATAGTCATTCCAAACCACCGCAGAAATGCTTTCAGCCGGTTGTTCAATCCGGGTCTGGCTCATAAGCTGCTTTTAAGGACAGATATACCGATGCTTGTGATTCCGGTATGACAATTGCTGTATTTTTGCTAACTTTGCAGCCTGAACCAAAGAAGAAATAGCAAGTGTCAAGAAAAAGGAAGCCCCTGCCCGTGATAGAGGGCTTGGAAATAACCTCATTGGCGGCTGAAGGCAACGCTCTCGGCCGTGACGGAGATATGGTGGTTTTTGTGCCTTTCGGCGCACCCGGCGATATCGTCGATGTGAAACTTGAAAAGAAAAAGAAAAGCTATGCCAACGGGCGCATCGTGTCGTTCCGCCACAAGAGCGACGACCGTGTGGAACCCCGTTGCGAGCATTTTACCATATGCGGAGGCTGCCGCTGGCAACATCTTCCGTATGAGATACAGCTTAAGAGCAAGCGTCAGCAGGTTGTCGACGCTCTTGAGCGTATTGCCAAGGTAGAGCTTTCCGAGATCGCACCGGCTCTTGGCAGCGAACATATATGGGAATATCGAAACAAGATGGAATATACATTCTCGAATCGCTGCTGGCTTACATTCGAGCAGCTCGAGAGTGGCGAAGAATTTCCCGACCGCGATGCTGCCGGCTTCCATATACCGGGAGCTTTCGACAAGGTGCTTGATATACACAAGTGTCATCTTCAGGATGATCTCGGCAACCGCATACGCCTCTTCATAAAGGGATATGGAAAGGAACACGGACTGCCGTTCTACGATCTCAAGGCTCAGAGTGGTTTCCTCCGCACACTGATGATACGAATAGCCTCGACCGGCGAGGTAATGGTCGTGATGGTAGTGGGCGAAGAACAGCCCGAACAGCTGGAGCAACTGATGAAAGCGATTGCAGACCAATTCCCCGAGATCACTTCGCTGATGTATGCTGTCAACACCAAGGTCAATGATAGTTTAGGCGATATCGACATTGTTGCTTACAAGGGAAAGCCTTATATCGAAGAAGAGATGGAAGGGCTGCGCTTCAGGGTTGGCCCGAAATCGTTCTATCAGACCAACTCGCGGCAGGCTTACCAACTCTACAAGGTAGCCCGCGATTTCGCATGCCTCAGCGGTAATGAACTTGTATATGACCTTTATACAGGCACAGGCACTATTGCAAACTTTGTAAGCCGAAAGGCCCGAAAGGTCATAGGTATAGAGTATGTGGAGGATGCCGTTGCCGATGCCCGAGTCAACGCTCAGGTAAATGGCATAGAAAATGTTGAATTCTTTGCCGGAGACATGAAAGATGTTCTCAACGACGAATTCATAAGCCGTCACGGACGTCCCGATGTAATGATCGTGGACCCTCCACGAGCCGGCATGCACACCGATGTCGTCGAGACTATTCTCCGTGCCGAACCACAGGCAATAGTATATGTGAGCTGTAATCCGGCGACTCAGGCCCGCGATATAGCACTTCTTGACTGTAAATACGGTGTCGAAGCAGTACAGCCGGTAGATATGTTCCCCCACACACAGCATGTGGAGAATGTAGTCCGACTGGTTCGGCGCGATAAACCTCAGACAGAAGCCAGCGAGGAGTTATAATATCGGGGATCTCCGGTAACTTCTTCGCCGATGAAACCTGGCACGGTAAAAACGGTATCAACCGTCGGTAATTCGATTTCGGCGACTGTCAGACCCTGAAGCGAGCCGTGGAATTCGTCGATCTCCCAGAAAAGTCCGTCGCCGGCATCGACTATGAACCGCGTTTTTTCGATAAGACGACTTTTACAGCAACTACGGAGCATCTGTCGGGCATCTTCGGGTGAGATTGCGTATTCCCATTCGTTCCTGACAGCCCCGTTGTTGCGGCCTTTCACTGTAATGAAAGCATCGTTATCGGAAATGCGCACACGTACTGTGGCATCGGGGTCGAGCGAAAGGTAGCCCTGCATTATTTCCTTGGCACATATGGCAATATTACGGTAATCTGAACCGCGCACCAGGAATTTACGTTCTATTTCTTTTGACATCAGTGTTTCGTTTTTGCAAAAATACAGAAATATTCCTTTTCAGACAAGGTGTTATTGTGGCTGTGCTGATGATGGCCACGGTTCTGTGTACCCGGGCCGCAGACATGAAAGTCATAAGAGGAATTGTGCGCGACTCCATTACAACCCAGGGGTTGCCATATGCATCGATATCGGTAGACGGATCGGGAAAGGGCGCTGTTGCAGATGAACGCGGTATATTCGAACTCGCCGTGAACACCGACTGCCGGTATATCACTGCGGCTTACCAGGGATATGCCAGGAAAAAGATACCGCTGGTGAACAGCAGCCATAATCTTTACGACATATATCTTGCGCCGGAAAGCGTGGAACTTAAAGAAATAGTGGTAAAGAAAGGAAAGTACAGCAAGCGGAATAATCCGGCTGTAGAATTCGCAAACAGACTGCGCAAAAGCGCGCCGCTGACCGATCCGCGCCGTAATCCATACTACAGTTACGATACTTACCGCCGGACAGCCGTAGGTATAGGCGACTTCAATACCGACAGTACTTCGGCGCTGATACGACGCTTTCCCTTTTTGGCAGAGCATACCGATACATCGGAAATCAACGGCCGGCCGGTGCTCAATCTGTCGATCGAAGAAAAGGCCGGAAAGAATATATACCGTAAAAGTCCTGGAAGTTCGAAAGAAATAATCAAAGGGCGCCGTAGCAGAGGAGTCGACGAAATGATGGATACACGCAATATTCAGACGATTCTTGATGAATTTTTGCGAGAGGTCGATCTGTATAAGAGCGACATAAACCTACTTAAAAACTCTTTTGTGAGTCCGCTGTCGGCTATTGCCCCCGATTTTTACCGCTTCTATCTTGTAGATACTGTAGCTGTGGACGATGTGGACTGTATCGTACTGGCTTTCTATCCCCGGAACAAAGCATCGAACGGTTTTACAGGGCATGTGTATGTCGAGGCAGAAGACAGTACGATGTTCATACATAAGGTGGAAATGCGGGTGGCAGATGAGATAAATTTGAATTTCATACGTTCGATGATTCTGACGCAGAATTTCGAACGCGGTCCCGATGGAAGCCGGTGGAAGGACAGCGACGATCTTGTTCTTGATGCATCGCTTCTTCCCGGAACGACTCCTGTATATATCTCGCGAAAGATAAGGTATAAAAACCATTCCTATGATATTCCGGCCGACAGCATGGAGTTTGCGACTTTGGGTAGTGTGGTGGAAAAGCCCGATGCCTCGGACCGCGACGAAGCATTCTGGGAGGAGGCTGTGTTGATACCGCATAAATCGGGTGAAAGCAAGATAGGATTATTGTCGGAACGACTAAAGAATGTTCCGCTGTTCTACTGGGGTGAGAAATTTCTGAGGATAATGTTTACAGGCTACATTTCTACAGGTAAAAACAGTAAGTTCGATTTTGGTCCGGTCAATACACTCGCAAGCTACAATTCTCTCGAAGGATTGAGAATGCGTGTAGGCGGTATAACCACGGCCAACCTCAGCCGGCATTGGTTCGGCAGGGGATATATGGCCTATGGAGTGCGCGACCACAAATGGAAATATTCTGGTGAGGTAGAGTATTCCTTCAACGAAAAAAAATATCATTCACGTGAATTTCCTATCCATTCTCTCCGTTTTACCCACAGCTATGATGTAGACCATCTCGGCTCGCACTACCTCTTTACTAATTCCGATAATTTTGTTCTGTCGCTAAGACGGATGCCGAACCACAACGAAATGTATCGACGCCGGACCGTGCTTGGATATACTCTTGAACTGGGAAACAATCTGTCGATGGAAGTGAGTATGGAAAATCTGCGGCAGGAAACCTCGCGTTTTGTCGCATTCACGGAATATTCCGGCAGATCTTTGGGGCATTATACCGAGAATATTCTTGGGGTGAAGCTCCGTTATGCTCCCGGAGAGAAATTCGTTCAGACAAAATCGTACCGCATACCTGTAAATGAGGATGCGCCTACATTGTCGATAGAGCATAAGTTCGCACCCAAGGGATTTCTCGGTTCCAAATACACTATAAATAAGACCGAGATCAACTTCGGGAAACGTTTCTGGCTGTCGATCCTCGGTTCAGTGGATGTGATGGTAGGTGGTGGACATGTGTGGAGCAGTGCGCCATTCCCCGAGCTGCTTATCCCGAATGCCAATATATCTTATACTATACAGCCACAGAGTTTCGCTCTGATGAATCCTATGGAGTTTGTAAATTCCAGCTATGTATCGTGGGACATCTGTTATGAAGCCCGAGGAGCGCTTTTCAATATGATACCAGGAATCAAGAAACTCGGATTGCGAGAAGTAGTGGGATTCCGGGGGCTCTACGGCCGACTTTCTAACCGCTCGCTGCCATGTGATGAGCATCCGGAACTGCTGCGCTTTCCCGAAGATGCGGGTTATGGAATGCCGGACGGCCCTTATATGGAGATATCTGCAGGACTCGACAATATACTCAAATTTCTGCGCTTAGACTATGTATGGCGCCTGTCCTATCGGAACACTCCTTACAAGATAGACCGTAGCGGCCTGAGAGTTGCCTTGCAATTCACATTTTAATATGGTAATTTTGCTTTTGCTATGAGCGAAATAACAGATAGACTCATCAGGATTCTCGCCTACGATCCGGCGAATCCGTTGCTGTTCAACACCGGTCTGTTTCTGGTGCTGTTCGTGATTTTTCTGGCTGTATATAACAGTCTGAACAAGTATCCGCGCGCAAAAATGATTGCGGCCATCCTTTTCTCGCTATACTTTTACTATAAATCGAGTGCCGGATGTGTATTTATTCTCATCGGGGTATGCCTGTTTGACTATTGCCTCGGACGGCTTATGGGACGCCTGACCAATGACGCAGTCAGGCGTGCGGCGGTTGCCGTCAATGTCATGGTCAATGTAGGCATGCTTGTATGGTTCAAATATTTCAACATGCTTGCCGATGCATTCTGCTCGATAATCTCGACGAGTTTCGATCCTCTTGATATCATATTGCCGGCCGGTATATCGTTCTTCACATTTCGCTCGATAAGCTATATGGTTGATTTATACCGCCGTCAGCTGGAACCTTGCCGCAGTCTTCTTGACTATGTATTTTTCCTGACATTCTTTCCGCCCTTGCTTGCCGGTCCTGTGGTCCGGGCCAAGGATATGCTTCCGCAGATAGCCGCACGCCCCCGGGCTACGAAGGAAATGTGTTCGGAAGGTCTGTTTCTGATTATGACCGGTCTTGTCAAAAAGGTAGTGATTGCCGACTATATCAGCGGAAACTTTGTGGACCGTATCTTCGACAACCCGGCACTGTATTCGGGGTTTGAGAATCTGATGGGATGTGTTGGATTTACGATCCAGTTGTATTGCGATTTTTCAGGATATTCCGATATGGCCATAGGTATAGCCCTGTTGTTGGGTTATCGTTTCAAGGATAATTTTACGGCTCCGTTCAAGGCGCAGAGTCCTACCGAATTCTGGCACCGATGGCACATATCTCTGTCGACATGGCTTCGCGACTATATCTATATCCCTCTCGGAGGCAACCGCAGGGGAAAAGCCCGCGCATATCTCAATCAGTTTCTCACGATGGTTATCGGCGGACTATGGCACGGTGCATCGTGGATGTATCTTATCTGGGGTGCATATCACGGGGCTCTTCTTGCCATACACAAAAGTCTTCGCAAGGTATGGAGATTGCCTGAGTGGATGGTCGGTCGTCCTGAAGTACGGCTGGCAAATATGCTTATCACGTTTACACTTGTAGTCGTTGGCTTCACTTTCTTCCGGGCTCCCTCGCTTGATACAGTGGGAGCGATATTTACACAGATCTTCACAAATTTCCATATAGATGTGGCCATGCAGTTTGTGGAAGGCTACATGATGATAGTTCTCGCAATGGTTATGGGATTGGCGGCGCATCTGTCGCCCCGCACATGGACCGACGGTGCGGCACGAGTATATATCGGAATGTCTGCGGTGTGGCAAGCGATTTTGCTTACAGCTATCCTTTTTTTGGTTATACAGACCCGACAGAGCGACCTCGTACCGTTTATCTATCTGCAATATTGAACATTGGTTTGCGGATGCTTGTTATAGACGTATAACAAACTAAAGAACCGCAGACAATGAAAAATCTTAAATTCATCATTACCGCCCTGTTGCTTTTAGCATGCGGCAGTATTGCATATGCCTGCTCTCGAGTGGTTTATCTCGGCGATGACGGGACTATTCTGGCCGGACGAACCCTTGACTGGCGTACACCCATACCGACAAATCTTTATGTATATCCGGCTGGTATTGCCAAGGAAAGCATGCCGTCGGGACCGCGGTTTCAGTGGGTCTCGAAATATGGCTCAGTACTCGCCGTCGGTTATGACGGCGGTGTGACTGAAGGCATGAATGAGAAAGGTCTCGAGGTATCGGGTCTGTTTTGCAAAACAGCCGTATACCGTACGGCAGATGGTAGCAATGATACACCTGTCATGAGTCTATCTGTATTTGTAAGCTATTTTCTCGATAATTTTGCGACAGTCGATGAAGTAGAGCAGTGGCTCAATACCAACGACTTCGGAATCAGCGGTAAGACATTCGACGGTGGTACTGTGTCGCTCCTTCACTGGGCGCTTACCGACCGTACTGGAGAGTCCCTAATAATGGAATTCATAGATGGTAAAATGAATCTATACAAGGGACGCGACCTACAGGTGTTGACAAACGATCCGGCTTATCCCCAGATGCAGACAATCGAAAAATTCTGGGAAGGTGTAGGTGGAGTCAACATGATGCCTGGAGGAGTCAAGAGTCCAGACCGCTTTGTGCGTGCAAGCTTTTTTATTCGTCATGTACCTACAAATGTAGATTATAATTCAGCTTGGGGCTGTCTGGCCAGTATAATGGGAACTGTAAGCGTACCATATGGATATGAAATCGAAGGAGAACCTAACGTATCATCCACACAATGGCGTAGTATAGCAGATATCTCAGGCGGAAAATATTATTTCCATTTTACTGACTCGTTCGGTGATTTTTGGATCGATTTAGGACGCCTCAGTCTCACCCCAGGGTCGCCAATACTCAAACTCGATACATCCAAGCATATCGATATGACCGGCTGTGTCAACGGACATTTGAAAAAGAGCCAGGGCTTCACCCCGATGTGGTAAAGAAAAGTTCGGAGGATTTTTAGAATACCTCCGAACTTTTTCTTTGTATGTATTGTTATAACTATACAAAGCGAAATAATACTATTTCCATTGCAAGAAATGTGATAATGATTGGTTTAACTACAGCTGCGACACCGTGAGGCGTTGCAGCTGTAGCTTTTATGTGTGTCAATATTTTACATCGCGGTATTGGCGAAGGACGCTTTTTTCGCTAATTTTGCAATATAAAAGAGCAATGGCAAGAATTGATCAGGAAACCGTAAATAAAATCCTCGATGCGGCCGATATAGTCGACGTAGTCAGTGATTTTGTGAAATTGCGCCGCAGCGGTGCCAATTTCAAGGGCTTGTGCCCGTTCCACAACGAGCGAACCCCTTCGTTTTCGGTAAACCGAGCCCGCAATATATGTAAATGCTTCAGTTGCGGCAAAGGCGGTTCGCCTGTCAATTTTATAATGGAGCATGAGCAGCTGAGCTATCAGGAGGCTCTGCGATATCTTGCCCGAAAGTACAATATCGAGATTGTAGAGAAAGAACTCACCGACAAAGAGCGCGAGGCAATTAATGCACGTGAGGCCATGTTGGCTGTCAACGAATATGCCATAGGACATTTCAGACACAATCTCCTTGAAACTGACGAGGGACGCGATACTGCCTTGGCATATCTCCGGCATCGTGGCATCAGCGATGCCATGATAGAACGCTTCCATCTCGGATATGCCATTGATAAAAGCAGGGCTCTCGTCGATGCCGCAAAATCTGCCGGCTATAACACGAAGTACCTTGTCGATACCGGTCTGGTTATAGAACGCGAAGATAAATCGCTATATGATCGTTTCCGCGGGCGTGTCATTTTCCCTGTACACAGCATATCTGGACGTGTGATAGCTTTTGGCGGCCGCACTATGCGATCCGACAAAACAATAGCCAAGTATGTAAATTCGCCGGAGTCGCCCATATACCATAAGAATCTCGAACTCTACGGTCTGTATCAGGCTAAAAGTGCTATAGCCAAGAAAGATAAATGTATTCTTGTCGAAGGATATCTTGATGTGATATCCATGCACCAGGCCGGAGTAGAGAATGTAGTAGCCTCATCGGGTACTTCTCTTACCGAAGGCCAGATAAGGGCTTTGCGTCGTTTTTCAAACAATGTCACCCTGATTTATGATGCTGATGCGGCCGGCATAAAGGCCTCGTTGCGAGGTATCAACATGCTTCTTGGGGAAGGACTGAATGTGAAAGTACTCAGTCTGCCGCCCGGCGACGATCCCGACTCTTTTGCCCAAAGTCACAGTTCGAGTGAGGTTGAAGAATATCTTGCCGAGCACGAGGTGGATATTATAGCGTTTATGGCCGACATGTTGCTTCGCGACGTACCTGACAACGATCCGACAGCCAAAGCCAAGGCTATAAACAACATTCTATACTCAGTAGCTTTTGTGGACGATCCTGTGACGATGCAGGAGTATATAGCCCAATGCTCGCGCAGGCTCGGTGTGCCCGAGCATGTGATAGCCGGTCAGCTTAAAGTGCTCCGCACGCGCAGGCTTGAGGAAGCTGCCAAGGAGGCGAGCCGCCGTCGTGCCCGGGAGTCTCTCGAAACGTCCGGATCAGACACAAAAGCAGAGCCTACAGCTGATAAAACAGACGATAGCTCCACTGAAACCACCGAGGCGCCGGACGCGCCGCTTATAAATCTTGATACCGACTCTCTGCGGCCCTATGAAGGGATGCTGATGCGCTATATTGTCCGTTATGGACTGTTATACTTCATGGATATTTCTCAGGCTGACGGCTCTATCCTGCCCGGAACAGTTTTCGATCTTATCGACGGAGAACTAAGTCTCGATGGTTATTCCATAAGTTATGCACCGTACAGACGCACATATGATGCCGTAAAGGCGTTGAGGCATGGCAGCTGGCAATCGGACAGGGCGATATTCATGCAGGCTCTTGAAGAGGAATGCCGGGAACGGATGGCTGCCGCCTGCGATGAAATACGAGTGAAGGCCGAAGATATGGTGCAGATAGAATCGATGGAAGCGAGAGCGCGAGAGGAAAATCAGGCATATCGTCTTTCGCGCATCGATGAATTCGATGCTAAATATTGCCGGGACCATCTTGCCAATTCGCCCGACGATGTAGTGCGCAAGACAGCAAGCACTCTGCTGATGGAGCGCTACACGCTGTCGCGCATATACACCAAACAAGAAAACATAGAGAGTGAGCAGGATCTGCTTCCAGATCTTGTGCCGAGAGCTATCTATGAACTTCGCAATGCCATTATGGCTTTGCGGCTTCGCGATCTGGAAACAGAACTCGGCACTCTCGATGCTTCGAATATAGACAAGGCACAAGAAATAATCATGCAGATTGCCGAGCTTCAGCAGGTGCAGCGCGACCTTCTTAAGGCTCTTGGCGAAAGAATAATTCTGCCAAAACACTGACAGGTACTATCGCGGCAGTTTTTTCGATTTTTTACTATTGTTTCGAACCACAACCCCCCGGCGAGTGTTCTAAACATAGATAAAAAACTATTCAGCTATGAAAGAAATTGCATTGACAGGCACTACGTGCCATGTATTTGCCGATGTCCTCAGCGCATTGCTATCCGACGGTCTCTCCGTTAAAGCCATGGTAGACTACCCTGAAAAGGTGATGATAGATGACAGCCGTCTAACCATCGCTCATTTTCCAGTCGAAGAACATGACAAAGTGATAGAAGAATTCAAGGGTTACGATACGGTTGTTCTCACATATAACGATGATCTCGAAGATGTATATACCAACGATCTGACTCTGAAATATTTCGTCGACACACTTCACGCAGCCCGCGAAGCCGGTGTAAAGCGTGTCGTAGTGATAGCTTCTCCGGATTCAGAGGCATTCTTCGTGAGCGATATGCGCCGTCTCGACGATATTGACTGGGTGTTCATATCTACCGAAGGTGATTTTCCGACACGTGCGGTTTCGGAAGCTACCTCCCCCAAAACACATAAAGCGGTGTTTAGTGAAGCCTAATCATTCTCCTCTCTTCTCACCGCACGGGCACGTCTTCGGACGTGCCTTTTTTGTCTTCGTGATGGCTATGCGAGGGTGCTTTCATTTTCACTTTGAGTTCGTCAAACCCCTTTCCGTAGACACCGTTCACATTGGCCTGTGTGGTAAAAGCATCGGGGTCTATACTTTTTATGATACGTGAAATCGTGACAGCTTCAATTTTGCGGCACATAACCAGAAGCACCTTAACCTCTTGTTTGGAATACCAACCCATACCCGTCAGCACAGTACAACCACGCTTGGCATCGTTGTTGATGGCCGTGGCTATCTCCTGCCATTTTTTCGAGAAGATTGTAAACTGAACAGCCTGCCGGTTGGTGTTAATAATCATATCGGCAGTAAACGAAGTCAGGGCAAGTACTATGAAACCAAAAACCACCAGATTGATTTTGTGGAAGATAAAAAACGACGATGATATAATGAAAAAGTCGGTATAGAGCATTGTGCGACCAACACTGACATTGGTATGCTTGGAAACCATGGCGGCCACAATGTCGGTGCCACCGCTCGAGCCATTATGAGTGAATGCCATGCCAACACCGATGCCGGCAAGAATACCGCCGATAACGATATTCATAAATGGCTCGTCGGTAATCTGGACATCCTGAAAGAGCGGCTGGAATATACCGACCCATACCGAAATCATTGTAGCACCAAAGATAGTGCCAAGTACAAATTTTTTGCCTACGATCTTATATGCTATTGCCAGCAACAGGAGATTGAGCGCATATTGTGAAATTGCCACCGGAATACCGGTGAGAAAGTAAATGATAGTGCCAAGACCGGCCACACCACCGATAACGACTTTCTGCGGCAGAATGAATGCACAGAAGCCGAAGGCATAGATTGCCATACCGAGGGTAATGAAAATATAGTCGCGCGTAGTACGCCAAAAGTTAAATGCGTTGGCAGCCATAGTCTGAGTAGATTTCGCGGCAAAGGTATGAAAAAAGCGTGAATGTTGTATCGATAGGAGTCAGGATATATGGCTCCAGTCCGTATTTCTTCTGGCAATTTCTTTTAAAGCACGGGCAAAATATTGATTCTCGTTTTTCGACAACCCGGGATCATCGTCAAGCAATTTTTCGGCAGCTTCCCGTGCCAGTTGTATTATACGTCCGTCCTGAGCCAGATTGGCTATATGCAGTTCAAACGGTAACCCGCTCTGCATGGTTCCTTCGATGTCGCCCGGTCCTCTCATCTGCATGTCGGCTTCGGCGATAACGAAACCGTCGGTTGTCGAGGTCATTATTTCGAGCCTTTTCCTTGTTTCAGCCGCGATCTTATATTTGGTCATAAGAATACAATAGCTTTTATCAGCTCCACGGCCAACTCGTCCGCGTAACTGATGCAATTGCGAAAGACCGAAACGCTCGGCATTCTCGATAATCATTGTGGTGGCGTTAGGCACGTTTACACCGACTTCAATTACCGTTGTCGACACAAGAACACGCGCTTTCCCCGATACAAAAAGATTCATCTGCGCATCTTTTTCGGAAGTTTTCATGCGACCGTGAACGAATGCCACACCATATCGGCCGAAGAGACCGCAGGCCCGTTCATAGCCCTCGGTAGCACTTTTTAGATCGAGTTTTTCGTTTTCTTCAATCAGAGGGTAAACGATGTAAACCTGTCGGCCGGCCTCCAGTTCGCCGACGATGGCCTTGTCGACACGTTCGCGCTGATCGTCGTAGCGAAGGACTGTGGTGACAGGTTTTCGTCCCGGTGGCAATTCGTCGATTACAGATATGTCGAGATCGCCATAGACAGTCATGGCGAGAGTACGAGGTATGGGGGTAGCTGTCATTACAAGTATATGGGGCGGGACAGCACTTTTAGTCCACAGGCGTGCGCGCTGTGCCACACCGAAACGGTGCTGCTCGTCGATGACCACAAATCCGAGATTCTGAAACTGCACAGTATCCTCAATCACCGCATGGGTGCCTATGAGAATGTGAATGGAACCGTCCAGTAGTCCTTCGGAAATATCACGTCGTGCAGAAGGGCGTGTAGAACCGGTGAGTAATTTTATATTGAGGCCTATTTTGGCACACATGCCTGAAATAGTCTCATAGTGCTGGGTCGCAAGTATTTCGGTAGGCGCCATGAGGCATGCCTGATAGCCGTTGTCGATGGCAAAAAGCATGCTTATGAGAGCTACCAGCGTCTTGCCGCTGCCGACATCGCCCTGTACAAGGCGGTTCATCTGCTTAAAACTGATGATATCACCACGGATTTCTTTAATGACACGTTTTTGTGCACCGGTCAGTTCGAAAGGCAGACAGGTTGAATAGAAGTCGTTGAACCATCGGCCGACACGCGGCATATAGTATCCTTGCGTGGCCTCTTTCTGCTTGCGGGATCGGCGCAGCATGTCGATCTGTATGAAGAAGAGTTCTTCGAATTTCAATCTGAATTTTGCGGCCGCGAGCTGTTGAGGACTTTGCGGAACATGAATGGCCCTGATGGCTTCGTTGAAGCTCATAAGACCGTATTCGCTGACTACAGAAGCCGGAAGCGGATCAGTAAAAGGTGCCGGATGTCCTTCGAGATATGACGAAATCGATGCAAAAAAAGCGCGGCTGCCGAAATTGGAGGTACGGAGTCGCTCGGTGAGAGGATAGGTTCCACGCAGCCCCTGCGTGGCTGACATGGTACCGGGAATGTCAACTTCGGGATGGGACATCTGTAGAACTCCGTTGAAACGTCCCGGTTTGCCGAAAACAATATACTCGCTGACTGTGACAAGCTTTTTGCGAATCTGTCGGATACCTTTGAACCAGACACACTCCATTGTGGCAGTACCATCGGTAAAAAGACCTACGAGGCGTTGTTTGGCCCCTTCGCCCAAGAGATTGAAACTTACAAAACGTCCTTTAATCTGGACAGACGGAAGCTCACCATCGGCAAGTACAAGACTGCGGATTGAATATATCCTGGAACGGTCGACATAGCCAGTAGGATAGTATCTCAGCAGATCGTAGACATTGCGTACACCAATCTCACCGGTAAGCAAATCGGCCCTGTGCGGACCGATGCCTTTTACATATTTTATGTCGACATTTCTCAACGACAGCATTGTGTCAGAAGAATTTCGGCCAAAGGCAAATCGGCAGGATTAGTTACCTTTATATTGGAGACTTCGCCTTCTATATATTCTATCGGTGTGAAGGTTGCGGCAAATACTACCGAGGCATCATCGGTCATGCGGGCGATATCTTCTTTTTGCGAGGCATACGACTTTTTAAGCACCTCGGCTTTAAAAGCCTGAGGAGTCTGTACTGCCAGAAAACGGGAACGGTCAACCGGCATTGCACCGGAACCGTCTGTTTTTTCCATCAAAGAATCGGTCGGCGCCAAAGCAGGGACTACAGCCCTACAACCGCCGGTGACAGCATCGGAAAGACGGCGGAGCAAGTTGCACGATATCAACGGGCGCGCTCCATCGTGTACCATTATAATATCTTCTTCCGAGAAGTCTTTAATAGTATCTATGGCATTTGATACCGATTCGGCACGAGTGGCTCCACCTGGGACAATAGCAACTCCGGGATAAGCGGAACTCTCATGTTCATTCCAGAATTCCTTGCCGGCCTGAGAGAGAACAATTATTATTTCGCCCGAAACACCTGTCTGCCGGCAATAACGGGTGAAAGTGTCGATGCTATGACACAAAACGGTTTTTCCGCCAAGCTGACGGAATTGTTTAGGAATGTCGCCGCCGAAGCGTGTACCTCCTCCGGCGGCGACAATTATGAAATAGATTTTTCTATCCTGCATCAGTATGCGAAGATAGGATATTTGGCCATCATTTCGTTCACGGCCTTGCGTACAGCAGCTATGCCTTCGCGATCTTCCGGAGCCGAAAGGACGGTGTCGATCATATCAGCGATTACGCCCATAGAGTCTTCTTTCAGGCCACGGGTAGTGATTGCGGGTGTACCGAGACGAATGCCGGATGTCTGGAACGGCGAACGGCTGTCGTAAGGTACCATATTTTTATTTGCCGTAATGTCGGCTTCGACCAGAACCCGTTCGGCAACTTTGCCGGTGAGTTCGGGGAATTTTGTGCGAAGATCGATGAGTATGCAGTGGTTGTCGGTGCCACCCGAAACAATCTTGTAGCCAAGATCGGAGAGAGCCTTTGCAAGAGTGGCGGCGTTTTTCTTTACCTGCAGCTGATATTCACGGAATTCGGGCTGGAGTGCCTCATGGAAAGCCACAGCCTTGCCGGCAATGACATGTTCGAGAGGACCGCCCTGTGCGCCGGGGAATACTGCCGAATCAAGGAGCTGGGACATCATGCGGTCTTCGCCTTTGGGCGATTTTTTACCCCAGGGATTGACGAAGTCCTTGCCCATGAGGATGATGCCGCCACGCGGACCACGAAGAGTCTTGTGGGTAGTGGAGGTGACTATGTGGGCATATTTTACGGGGTTGTCGAGCAGCCCTGCTGCGATGAGACCAGCGGGGTGAGCCATGTCGACCATGAAAATCGCACCGATTTCATCGGCTATAGCACGCATACGGGCATAATCCCATTCGCGGGAATATGCACTCGCACCACCGATGATGAGTTTCGGACGTTCGCGACGGCACACTTCTTCCATCTTGTCGTAATCGACCAGACCGGTTTCGGCATTAACATTATATTCGAGAGCCTGATATACCAGACCGGAGAAGTTTACAGGGCTGCCGTGGCTGAGGTGGCCGCCGTGACTGAGATTGAGACCGATGAATTTATCGCCGGGATTGAGACATGCCATGAAGACGGCCATGTTAGCCTGAGCTCCGGAGTGAGGCTGCACATTGGCATACTCGGCACCGAAAAGCTGTTTAACACGTTCGATAGCAAGCGCTTCGACCTGGTCGACAACCTGGCAGCCTCCATAATAGCGGCGGCCGGGATAACCTTCGGCATATTTGTTGGTAAGGCACGAGCCCATGGCGCGCATCACTTCATCGCTTACATAGTTTTCGGAAGCGATGAGTTCGATACCGTCTTTCTGACGGCGGTGTTCGGCCTCTATAAGGTCGAAAACTGCTGTGTCTTTAAGCATAATGGATAAATATCTAACGTTTGTTCTTGTTCTTCTTAACTGAGAATCCGAATGTGCCGAGTATTTCGCCTACAGAATGGTAGGCTCCATGGCTGTAACACATGAGATCGGATTTCTCGAGGCTGAAACGACCGGTTTCCTCATCGAGATATCGGTCATCGGCAAGCGCATCGACAATATGAGCCACTATCATATCGTGGCTTCCGAGATGCGACACACTGCTGACGCGACATTCGAGAGAAAGAGGCGATTCTTCTATTGCGGGGCATTCGACTGAAACACCGGGGTAAGGGTGCAAACCGGAAAGTTCCCATTTATCGCAGTCGCGTCCCGACTTGACGCCACACAGATCGGTGGCTCTGGCCATGGCTACGGTGGTAAGATTGACCGTAAACTGCATATTGGCCAAAATAATGTCGTGGGAAAAGCGTTCGGGTCTGACTGAAATGTAGAGCATCGGCGGATTGGTGCACACAATGCCTGTCCACGCTACCGTAATGAGATTGGATGCAGCGGCGTTTCCGCAGCTCACTATCACGGCAGGGAGCGGGTAGAGCAGCGTACCTCCTTTCCAGACTTCTTTCATAGAAGAGATGCAGCCTCGCCGCCGGCCACATGGTGACCGCAATAGTGACAGCGGAGTTCGACATTGTTACGGTCGATAACTTCGAAGCGGCTCGCCATGGGTTCGTTGTTCGATATGCATTTAGGATTGGGACAACGGACAATGCCGGTGAGTGTCGAAGGTAGTGTTACGGGCCGTTTTTCGACTACGGCATAGTCGCGTATAATGTTTACGACCGCAGTCGGAGCTATAATGGCTATACGGTCGAGTATATCCTGGTCGAACTCAGTATCAGCGACTTTGATAATTCCCTTGGTGCCAAGACGGCCGCTATGAAGGTTGTTGCCGATAGTGACACTCTTCGACATATTGACAATACCGAGGATCTTTACAGCAGCAAAGAGAGCTTCGGATGGAATGTGGTCTATGACGGTGCCGTTTTTGAGAGCGGCTACGGCCAATTCTTTCTTATTTCCGGTCATTTGGGTGGAATTTGAAGGCCGAGAGCCTTGGTTATGATGGCCTGACGGGCGAATACACCGTTTCGGGCCTGCTCGAAATAGTATGCTTTGGGGTTGTCATCGACATCGCGATCGATTTCGTTGACGCGTGGCAGAGGATGGAGTATGCGAAGATTCGGCTTGGATGTGTCGAGCATCGCATTATGGAGAGTATACAGGTTTTTCACCTTTTCATATTCCATAACATCGGAGAAACGCTCGCGCTGCACACGAGTCATGTAGATGATATCGCTCGAATCGATGACTTCCTGAGAGAAATCGCGATATTCATGGAACTCGATGCCTTCGCGGCGACATACCTCGAGGTATTCGACCGGCATAGCAAGTTCTTTCGAAGATACGAAATTGAACACCGGCTTGAAGAAGCGGAGCGCCATCAGGAGCGAGTGAACCGTGCGGCCATATTTGAGGTCGCCCACCATGGTGATGGTAAGGTTCTCGAGCCGTCCTTGTGTTTTGAGAATAGAGTAGAGGTCGAGCATTGTCTGCGACGGATGCTGGTTGGCGCCGTCGCCTGCATTGACTACCGGAATATCCGTGATTTCGGAGGCATACCTTGCCGCTCCCTCAAGGAAATGCCGCATGACTATGAGATCTGCATAATTCGATACCATTTTGATGGTATCCTTGAGCGTTTCGCCTTTCGAAGTGCTCGATGTGGATGCGTCGGAAAAACCGATAACACGTCCGCCAAGGCGGTTAACTGCGGTTTCGAAACTGAGACGGGTGCGGGTGGACGGTTCAAAAAAAAGTGTTGCAACTACTTTACCGTCGAGGAGCTTACTATTCGGATTGGACTCGAAATAGCGTGCCCGCTCCAGAAGCTGGAGCATCTCCTCTTTTGTGATGTCGTCGATAGAGACAAGACTTTGGGTATTCATGTGTCCTAAATAAGGCTTTGGTTGGACTGTGCAAAATTACAAATTATGCACCGAATATCCAATCGGAGTCGGAGAATATTTTTGCAGGAATACTCCGAATCGATTCAGTGCAGCCTTGCCGAAATGTCGATATCGCTGTCGGGCTGATGTATGGCATTTCGGAGTTCGCGGATAATATCGCGAGTCAGCTTGGTCTGTTCCATCCATTTACGTACACCGATAATGGCACCGCATATAAAACCGGTTATCAGGCCGCCCAGGATTGCGGATTCATTGCGGTCGAGTGTCTCGAACACAAGAGACAAAGTAATACCCAGGCCCAGACATATGCCTAAAACCCGGACATTGCGCAGAGTGCGCCGTATCTTTACAGCACTTGCCAGAGCCTCCACCAGAGGGAGCGACATATAGTCGTTTTTGATAATGGTATTATAGAGGACAAGATTGGCATTTCCCATTAAAATACCGAAAGAAGCGTATAAAACCGCTATCCACAGCGGAAAATCAAGATAATAGTATATGAGCGGAGACAACAATGGCAGTAAGACGGCACAATCGATGCTTCGCCGGGCCGTCTTGGCCAGACGCTCCTGAGCTGTCTTGGCATTGCCTGCTGCGAGTTCTTTGGCCATACGACGGTTCTCTTGCTCGAGCTTATCTATATGATCGCCCATGCTTCGCCAAGTCGTTTTCAGTTGTTCGATATCCATAGGTCTAATCTGTCATTTGGGCAAGCTTCTGTTTGATGCGGTGCAATCTCACTCCGACATTCGTCTGAGAGAGACCGGTAACAGCAGCAATTTCATCGTAAGAACATTCGTCGAGCCACATGGTAATGACCGCTCTGTCGATGACACCAAGTTGCGATATCAGCTTACGCAGATATTGAACCTGCTCGGCAATACTGTTGTCGGCCGAAGTATCGACGGGATCGTTGATGAGATCGTCGATACTGCTGACATTGGACGACGAGTGTTTCTTGTTCTTTCTATGCCAGGTGATACATGTATTAATGGCCGTACGGTATATCCAGGTAGATATTTTGGCCTCGCCTCTGAAACTTTCCATACCTTGCCATATATTTATGAGAACTTCCTGATATAAGTCATCGAAAGAAGCGTAGTCGGACATATATGTAGAGCATACACGGCCGATAACATTCTTGTAGCGGTCGGTAAGCTCTATAAACCGGCTTTCCTTTTCGTTGGAATTTCTCATATGCCATATGACGCTTTTTTATCATGTTTATTACAAACAGTGATAAAAAAAAGTGGTATCAGGAATCAACACTCCTGCGGTGTGTAATGATGAGCGGCTGTGCACTCCTCGAGTTTCCGGTCTATTATTATATGACGGTTGGCCATGCTGCCGATTTCGCTCATTTCATGGCTTACAAGGAGTATCGTCGTATTTTTAGAGATTTCCGACACTATGCCATAGAGTCTTTTCTCAAAAGTCTTGTCGAGATACGACAGAGGCTCGTCGAGCACAAGAAGCCTGGGACGTCGGGCTATAGCCCGGGCGAAAAGGGCTCGCTGAAGCTGGCCGCCCGACAACGCTCCTATCGGGCGCTCAACCAACTCGGTCAGACCGACCATATCGAGCAGCTCGGCTACCTGAGAGGCTACGGATGCTTTATCGGTTTTGCCCAAAGCCAACAGACCGGACGATACAACTTCGCGGACCGTAATAGGAAAATGGGAGTCGACGCTGTTCTTCTGTGGAAGATAGCCTATGGATGGCGGTAAAGCTGGATTCCCGTTTTCGTCGCAGAATACTATACTTCCCTGAGTGGGCTTCAGGAGCCCGAGAATAAGTCGGAGGAGGGTAGTCTTGCCACCACCGTTGGGCCCGGTAATGGCAATGAAATCGCCGTTATCTACAGTGAAGTTCACATTGGAGAGAATCGGACGCTTTTCGCGAAAGAATGATACATCGCAGAGATGCAGCAACGGTGTGCGGTGCTGATCGTGAGTGTGCGAGCATGCACAACAGCGGCAGTGTTCGCTATGGCCTGGCAAGTTCATCGGCTATTCTGGTTAATTCAGTATCCCAGTCATATGCCAGAGGATCGATCTCGACAAGGCGAGACCCAATTGCCCCGTTGAGACTTTGAGTCTGGCGGATATCGTATTCTTTCTGGAAAAACAGTATTTTCACATTCCGGCTCCGGGCCGAATCGATTACTGCCTTCAATCGGGCAGCAGGCATTTCCTTGCTTTCGTGCCCTACAGCAATCTGATTAAGGCCGTAGTCGCGGGCAAAATAGCTCAAAGAAGGATGCCAGACTGCAAACGAGCTTCCCTTAGGGACTACGGACCGGATGTAACTGTCGATTGAATCAAGACGGTTTTCGAGGGCTTCAAGACGGCCTTTGTATACCTCGCAATTGGATGTGTCAAGTCCGCATAGCGCGAGAGTCATATTGGCCGCTATGATTTTCATGTTTGCAACCGATGTCCAGATATGAGGATCGGCTTCTTCGTGAGTATGGCTGTGTTTGCCATGACTGTGCCCATGCGTACCGTAGAGATGTTCTACACCTTCCGAAACATCAAAATACGCGACATCTCCGGGCAATGATTCATGGATATTATCCTCGAAAGGAAAAGCTCCAATGGCAAAATACGCTTTAGAACCATCGGCCTTGCGTCGAAGCGACATCGAAGGATCGAAAGTCTCGGGATCGCTCCCGCGAGAAAGCATTGTAACGATCTCGTAGCGGTCGCCTGCAAGATATTCGAGTAGCTGACGTTCGGGCTCGATACTTACAGTGATACTTTCTTTCTGGACATTATCCGACTTCGGGGAACAGGCCGCACAAGCCAGCGCAACTATCGAAAAAAAAGCCTTTCCGGTATTATTCATTTGAAAGCAGTTTGGATGCCATTGAAGCGGCAGCCCGTCGGCCATCGCCCATGGCAAGAATTACAGTGGCCCCGCCTCGGACAATATCGCCTCCGGCAAAGACAACGGGTATAGATGTCTGAAGGTTGTCGTCGACAGCAAGAGTGCCACGAGAGGTAACTTCAAGGCCAGTGATAGAAGAAGGAATAAGGGGGTTAGGCGATACCCCGACACTGACAATAACGAGATCTACCGGTATTTCTTCGACAGCACCTTCTACCGGCACCGGTTTGCGGCGTCCGGAGGCATCGGGTTCACCTAATTCCATGCGCTGTACCACAACCGCTCTGACACGGCCTTTTTCATCGCCCTTGTACTCAACAGGATTACACAGCACCATGAAATCGACACCTTCTTCCTTTGCATGATGGACTTCCTCGATACGCGCCGGCATCTCGGCTTCGCTACGACGGTAGATTATCATGGCCTTTTCGGCGCCCATTCGACGGGCAGTGCGGACGCTGTCCATGGCGGTATTGCCACCGCCTACCACGGCCACACGTTTACCCTCAGGTGCAGGTGTGTCATGATCGGCTTGCCCTGCGCCCATAAGATTTATGCGGGTTAGATATTCGTTGCTCGACATGACGCCTATAAGATTTTCGCCGGGGATGCCCATGAATCGTGGCAGGCCGGCTCCGGAGGCGACAAAGAACCCTTTGAAACCCATGTCGAGTATATCGTCGTAGGTATAGGTTTTGCCAATGACAGTATCGGTATGGAAGCGCACGCCACGCCGTTTGAGATTTTCGAGCTCGGCATCAACTACCGTATTAGGCAGTCGGAATGCCGGGATTCCGTATTTGAGGACACCTCCAATTTCGTGGAGCGCTTCGAATACGTGTACTTCGAAGCCTCGGAGCGACATGTCGCCTGCAAAAGAAAGGCCGGCCGGTCCGGAACCGACAACTGCTACTTTGATTCCATTAGGTGCAATTGCGGCCTCGTCAGAAACCAGGTGTTCCTCCCGGGCGGTATCGGCTGTAAAGCGTTCGAGATAACCGATAGCGACGGGGGCTTTTTTCATTTTATTATATATGCACCGGCTCTCGCATTGCCGTTCCTGCGGGCATACTCGTCCACAGACAGCAGGCAGCGCACTCGTACGGCCGATTACCGTGGCCGCCGTACCGATTTCGCCACGCTGTATATTTTTTATGAAGCCCGGGATATCAATTCCGACCGGGCAACCCTCCACACACGTAGGAGTAGGACAGTCGAGACAGCGCGTCGCTTCAAGAACCGCCTGTTCGAAACTAAGACCCTGATTAACCTCATCACTATTATGAATACGGAATTCAGGGTCGAGTTGCGGCATTACGACTCGAGGAATCGCAGTCCGTTCTTTCGCTGAAAGAGATCTACGGAGTTCTTCACGCCATGCGGCGTCGCGGCCATTAATATTATGTTCCATTATCACTCTTATTTAGTGTCGTATGCACGCATGCGCATAATCATTTCATCGAAATCAACCTGATGCGCATCGAATTCGGGGCCATCAACACAGACAAAACGCATCTTACCTCCCACATTTACACGACAAGCACCGCACATACCTGTTCCATCCACCATAATGGTATTCAAAGAACAGATTGTGGGAACTTCGTACTTTTTAGTAAGAAGAGCCACGAATTTCATCATTACCGCAGGTCCGATTGCGACGACTTCTGCGACATGCTCGCGAAGGAGCACATCTTCGACCCCGGCCGTAACGAGCCCTTTCCGGCCCGCGCTCCCATCGTCAGTCATAAGAATCACTTCATCCGACCATTTGCGTATGTCATCCTCAAGAATAATTAGGTCGGCAGTACGGGCTGCAAGTACACTTACGACCCGATTGCCTGCCTTCTTCATGGCTTCGACTATGGGTAGTAGGGGAGCGATACCAACGCCTCCGGCACAACAGATGACTGTTCCGTCTCGTTTCCCGATATCAGTGGCGCGACCAAGAGGACCGACCAAATCTGTCAGAAAATCACCTTCTTCGAGAGCGCATATTTTACGAGTGGAATCGCCAACCGCCTGTACGACGAGGGTTAATGTCCCTTTTTCTTTATCAGCGCCCGCAATAGTAAGTGGGATACGTTCGCCGCCTTCGCCTGTGCGTACGATTACGAAATGTCCCGGTTTTCGAGCCTTCGCCACTGCAGGGGCTTCAACCACAAGTTTGACAACTTTTTCCGAGAAATGTGATTTTTCTACAATCCGATTCATGCGTTAAAATATTAGCATTGCAAAATTACATAAAATATTATAACGTACAAACACAGGATTTGACAAAAGCAAGTCGGGGCAATTACAGATAATTGACTAAAAGATAGGTAATAATCCATGCTCAACAATAGAGTAGTGAGAAAAGATCTTGTACACAAATTTGGTCCGAGATGAAGGAACCGTGAAAATGCCGGATTCGTCTATTTAACATAATAGTAATTATAGAACATTTTAAGTACGCCACAAAGATAATAATAAAATCACTGAACGCAAGCAAATTCACTATAAATTAACTTACTTTTGCAGTAATTAACACTACGGTCGGTAGTAAGCTTATTTTGAAACAAGAGTTGCTCAGTAGTAATATCCGGACGAATTTTCAATTGCAAATAGTCATATTTAGGTTTTATAATCAAGTCATAGTATTGTTCCTTATTAGGACAACAAGATTCAAATTGCTCAATATAAGACCTACAGACATTCTGTAAATCTCCTACTTCATCTATAATTTCTCTCGAGACAAAAAAAGCATGATAAAGATCTAAATGTCTCTGTAGCTGTATAAACTGACGTTTCTTAAGAGTAAAATCCAATAGATAACTGAAAGGTTCAAAACGTCGCTTTAACTCCGTTACACAATCGTTTTGAAAACCATAATGACGAGAACAGGCGTAAAGTAATTTACATGTAAGATGTGCATAATAACAAGCATTAGCCATATACCATGACAATGACGGTATTAGCTTCTTGACAAACAAGGCAGGAATACGAACACGCATAATATGACCATCCATACAACGCACATACATAAAAGGATCTGTAGTACCAAGAATGTTATCTGCATACTCATGAATATACTTACAACCTAAGCCAATACGTTTAGGCATCTGTACGAACATAGGATTGGAATATCCAACATGTTTAGCTCTGAAAGCCTTATAAGAAGGGTCCTCTAAAGCAAGATACTGCTTAGTAATATACTTGGTTACATAGCGAGTTAGGGCTATAGGATTTCGAGCGACTTGAAAGTCAAAGCGAGAAGCATAAGGCCAAACACCATGTAAACGAGGATGCTCAGTATAAATTCGATGTGTACCACGAAACAACTGCTCTAATTCAAATATCTGTGACGGAGTCAAAGACTCTTGAACAAACAATAATCCATGATAGTGAGGTCGCATTGTATAACGAGGGTCTATACCATACTCACCTACATACAAATTAGTAAAGGTACATTTAAAATCAATATACCTTTCAAGATAAGACCTTAATCGTTTGAAAGCATCTCTAACATGGGACTTAACAAGGCCACACTTAGGTAAATGTAACACGTCATAAGTGAGAGTATAAAACAACACACAGCCACAATGAGCGGCTTCAACAATGGCGCGAGACTCAATTTCTTTACGGAACGAATCACGGCATTCGCGACAATGACCACAAGGGCAAAGAACGAACAAAGGATAAACACGGCCAAGATAATTAACGGTACTTGATCGGTAGAAAGTGTAAACATCTAATGCTGTATATTTTCGGTTATCTTTTAAACGTAATAACTCTTGAAATATTGTATTACCATAAATAAAAGAGCCTTGAATATCATGTCCATCGAAATAGACATTACACTTCATAGGGTCATTAGATAAGAAATACTTAACTTGAGGGTTAATAATCAAAGACGGTGCAAGGCACATAATAAATCTAATAAATCAAGTTTGTGCAGCAACGTGACTTTGTGTCAGTTGCTCATTTATTGACAAGAAAGATGCCGGGGAATTATATCACCCGGCACCCCTTTATTTACCTTTTTTAGAAAGAATTGAGAAACCTATATTCCAAATAGCTTGAAGTCCATCTATTTCTTTGCCAATTAACTCAATACCATTCTTACGAATCATTTCCTGACCAGTGACGTTACGCAAATTTATTTCTGACTGAATATTTTCATAAACCTGCTTAGAAACATCATAAAGACCGAAATTCTTAAGCATAGTATCATTAATAAGATTAGAGCGATTAAGAGCGGACCAATTCTCAAAAGCAACATCAGCATTATTATTATTAAAACGAGTAGAAGACGAAAGAAGATTCTGCTCATATGAAAGAAGTGCCATAATACGAATCTTTTGAACCTTATCTAATTTAGATGCTGACTCAATACGATCAATCATAGCTAAAGCCTGACCAAGTTCAGCTTCATGTTCAGAACGTGAAAACTCTTCATCAATAGCTCTTATATTAGCATCAGAAGTTGCAGTACGAATCTGTTGTTCAGTCAAACGACCAATTTTAGAAAGATTGTCAACCTCAACTTTTAACTTATTCAAAGATTCTGTAAGAACTTTAGCCTGCTCTTCATTAACATTAGTAGAAGAAAGATTCAAGTCAATACCGGATTGCTTTAACTGAACCTCAATAGAATTCAATTGATCAACCCAAGGAGTTTCCGACTCAGTTTTTGCTGCCTGAGCATTAATATTACGAGTCTGAGCCTTAATCAATTCACCATCGAGAAAAGCACGACCAGCGGAACCAATACCAGACCAATCAGGCATAACAGGAGACAAAGAACCGGAAGAAGACGCAGAAGAGGAACCACCAATTGAAGCAGAATTAGCAAAGTTGCCAAAGGCCAAAGCAGGATTAACACCAGCAGCCATTAAACGAGAAACAACTCGTTTAGGGTCATTATACTCATTTTCAGCATTAAACATCTGACGCTGAAAATCACGTGATTTCTGAGCCTCTTCTGAATTATACTTTCGATTTATGCGATTTTCCTCTCGTTGAGCATCTAGGACTGCTTGAGCAGAATTAGCACTAAACAAAGAAGACAAAACAGAAGAACCGGCGGCAATTGCAGGACCTATAAAACCGGACATATCAGAAGAATAAGGATTAACGGCATTAGCGTAATTACGATTATCCGGCATCGAAATACGAGACGGAGGGGAAGCCATTATTCAGACTTTTGCGATTTAACGTAATCGTTTACTTTTTGACGGCTACGCTGCTGATATTCATAAATTTCAGAAATATCAACACCACGACGGAATTCAACCGGAACATCGGAAAGAGGGCCTACATCACCATCATAGAAATTTTCAGCTCCGAGAACCTGCGAAGATATAGGTATACCACGTTCAGTAAGTTGGGACATCTGCGAGGGAGATATAGCAAGACCTCCTTGAACTTTTACAACATCGGCACTATATGCACGAGTATTATTTGCTTTTTTACGTATGAGACCTAACATATTTTCTAAATTTTTTATGGCCTAACGGCCTTGTAGTGTTTATACAAACTGGGGGACTGAGACCTACGGTCTACCTCCCCCCCAAAGGGCCCCCCCCTCCTACATGATGCGAACATACGAGTCGTGGGAGGAATTGTGGAACCAATTTCGCGGGCATTTGAGCCAATGTCCAACACAAGCCGATTTAATTTAGCCTTGCCCACACAAGGTGGGCAAGACAAAATTAATAACGGATCCCCGCGGGTCCATTGGATGAGGTAGAGAGTGGTACTCAATTAATTATTCAAGACGAGGTACACCGAAGCGGGGAATAGGACGCTGCATAGTGATATCGAAATGAATCTGACCGAGAATAGTATCTACAGGAATCATTTTAGAGGGGTCGTTAGGGTCCTCTACAGAGTTAACAGTAAATACATCATTGAGGGATTCGGGACGTACCGTAAGGAAGTCTTCATTCAGAGACGGAACTTGATTAAATACACGTGAAAGAACGAAGTTATTAAGGGTTGTCCGAAATTGTCCGTGAACTTCATCTTGAGAGCTGATATAGTCATACCATGGACGCTGATAACCGAATGTAGAATCGAGGGAAACACCATTTAAAGCAGCCTGGAGCGGGCACACTTCACGATAGGGAATAGCCTGAAAGCCGAGATGAGCAAACTCACTGAAATAGTACTCAAGAGAGTCATTGACCTTAGTGAAATGTTTGGGAAGCAACTGCGAATAGCAGGGAACGGGCACTACCGAAACGATAGCCATAAGAAGACCGGGCTCATCAAAATAGTGCTGAATGGAACCATTTGTACTACCCATACAAGACATCTGACCGGCATATGAACCAAGAGGATTATCTTCAACGGTAGCGGAATTCTGATTTATCTGGTCAATATTACACATAGAGGTAACAGAGCCGAGAAATTCAGGCATGTCCATTTCATCATACTTAATTTCACTATTGAAATGAATTTTCATCTGATCACGATAGCGAAGACAAGCACGATATTTAGCCTCAAGGAAACGCTGCAAGGAGTTTACTCCACGAAGATCATTAATAGAAATACCGGAAGAAGCAAGTTCGGTTAAAGAACGATTGACAGAGGGAACATTAGTAGTACTGAAACCTACGATAGTATCACCATTAGAAGCAGTCTCAAGCTTAGAGGTTATTATAGAACCATCAGAGCTTTGGAACTGAGCAACACCGGAGGATGTAATACCTACGAGAGGTGCATTACCATACTGAGGAGACGGAAGCGCAGTAGTAAGGAAGTCCTGTTCCCAGTTACGATAACGAATGCGATACTTATTATCATCTACACCGCCATACATAGACGGTATAAACACATTAGGGTCTTGAACACCGTTTACAAAATAGGGATTATTACGGTCATCACGATAGAATGCATTATAAATCTGCTCATAAGCGCGGAAAGGCATAGCAGAAATACGATATGGAACAGAAGATCCAAAAGAACTATAGTCAACAACGTTATACGCTACATCATTAGATGAAAAATATATAGACGGATAAGAAACACCAAGAGAATCATCAAGAGAAACTTGATAACCATTGGCAGAATCCCAAGCACGACTTTTGCGAGGAATAACTACTAATGTAAGTTTAGAATTTGGAGGAAAACCACCAGTACGAAGCCACAAAGCACCTTCTTTGGCTATACAAAGAGGATAAGAAGTATTATTATAAAAGAGTGAAAGGGATGTGAAATCATCATCCTTAACAACACCAACTAAAATCTTACCGTCTGCAACAGCTTGAACAAGTGGTAAGTAATCACCAACAAGAGGAAGCTTATTATAAGTCATGCCATTAGCAAGAATGGTAGGACCTAAGGACAAAGATGAAGTAGTACCAGTCCAGTTCTCATCAGAGAGAACATCACGAAAGATAAACCAATTATGAGAAATGGTATCATCTACACCGAGATTAGAGAGAGTATAAGAAGTAGTAGCAACATCACCATAAGGAGGAACAACAAGCAGAAGTGCTTCATCACCCTCAGCGGGTGGATAATAAGCATAAGCATTAAGTATTTCTTTAGAGGGCTGAACTACTGTGGACGGAAGACCAAGATAGTCTCCAAGAGAACCAGTTTTGCTCTGCTCAAGAGCCTCAGAATCCGAAAGAATAGGAAACGAATCGGGCTGACCAGTTTTAAAATACCAGTTTTTCCAACCATTCCACAAATTACGATAGCGGACGTAGAAGAAATCAATCTTTGCCTTAACTTTAGTCTGTATTGGAAAAGCCAAAGGCATAAAGCGCAATCCAAATGCCGTATTTATGCGGAAAGAATCACCGGGGATAATTTCACGACATAGACACGGAATCAGCTCACCGAATTTAAACGTAGTGTTCACTTGGCAAGAACCATCGAACGCATTACGCTTACGACCCTCGGTAGGCTGATTTTCACGTGAGAATACACCCATAGTTAGTAAGGTAATTTAGGAATTATAATTCCTGACTGAAAATATTAACTTTAAAATCGATGTTATAGGTAATAGTACCGGCTTCGGAGTCAATAGAAGAATCTATAAGGAACTCTTTAGTTTTAGTTCTTTTACGACTCATTTTCTCATTGATTTATGAATCTGATTGGGAAGATAGTTGAGTAAGTAGAGAAGAAACTCTACTACCCAACGTAGAATTTTTACGATTTTTTTGAATTTATCCATAGGCATATTATGTTAAGGAATGTTCACATGTAGATAAGTGGGATAATACTTGATATATCCAAGCATACCGAGAGATTTAGCCTTTTCACAAGCAAGACGCAAATAGCGCATCTGTTTTTCAAAAAGCGGGGAATCATTAGGACATACCGGTCGAATGTCAGCGGCACGACCGTCAAGGTGAGCAGAATGTTTAGCACCATTTACCCTACTGTTAAGAGCAGGACAACGGAAACCGGAGTTAATCTTAATTGCAGAACCATACAAATCACGAATGTATTCAAGTACACACATCAAGACATGAAGATTATAATGTACAATAAAAGAAGATGAAGAGAAAGACTCTACATTTTCAGATTGTAAATCTTTATGCTGAGTTTCAAGAAACTCAGATAGCTTAAAGTTTAAAGTTGAGGGGTTTACCATATTAGTAATTATAGAACAAGAGTGGATGCTCATCATTTGGAGTCAACCGGCCCCCTTACTTAACATAATTATGAAAATTGATATCCTGGAATTATCAGGTTAGTGTTGTTGTGCCACGAGTCACGGACGCTCCGACGCTTGAAAATATCAGCTCAAATCGACCTGTTGGTTCAGCAGACAAAATTTTTAAAGGGGGATTTTCTATTTGGATGGATTTATATGAGTGTATTTTTTACATGTTAGCTGTTTTTGGAGATGAGGCAATGCTCTGAGATTGGCGCAATTATATTGTGTTAAAAAACAGCTAATATTAAAACTTAGGCAATCTGAGAATGTTATATTTACAAATGGCTTTATGGCCGGCACGTGATTTTAAAAAATATAGCGTCTTAAGCGAGATTGCACCGCAAAAGGACCGCTGTTAGTGCTAAATTTACAATCCCGAATGGCCGGTCAGCTCTGCGCTAATTTACAATTGCATGTATTTGCGGGATCACAAAAAGGCTCTATAGAACGAATCGAACAAGGTATTCGCGAATCCGATTTACAATCGCAGCCATTTGCATAAGTAAATAATATATAGGAAATGACACATTATCACATTTTAACAATCAGTCTATTTTATTGTACTCCAGTGCTTTTTGAGTGAAATTTAAATAGTTTCTAAATAGAAGTCATAACGGTATCTGATTCTCTGTAAATACATACAATGTAGCAGTGTAGTATGGTGCAAGCCAGCGTAGTGGTGTAGCTAAGTTTCACTATTGATTGAAATAAATTGGACAGAATAATGTCTGAGTTTGCAATTACAAACTTAGACTATTCAACAGCTAATTTGCAACTGCAAACTAATCATTTTACATTTGCAAATGCGTGTTTACGTTTTAAAATTTGCATTTTTGAATTATTGTTTTTACATTTGCACTTGTAAAATTTACGAATGCGACATGGAAAATCCAGAAGAAGGAACGATAATCAGCCGTCTCAAACAGTTTATAGAGAGTTGTGCTTTGTCAAATTCACAATTTGCCGACAAAGCCGGCATACCCCGCCCTACTCTTTCTCAACTTATCAACGGAAGGAATAAATCGATTAACGATCTTCTTCTCCGCAAACTCCATGACAGCTTTCCGGATCTTAACGTGTCATGGTTGCTTTTTGGCTCGGGTAATATGCGGAACGATGTAAATATTGAAATCTCAGAAGGTCAAAACAAGCCAAATACGACCGCTATTAATTTGGAAGCGCCTGACAATAAGGATGTAAACACGTTGTTCGATCAGGTTTTTACACACTCGCCGGAGTTGGTAATCGAGAAAGGATCTCAAAAAAAACAGATTTCCGAGCAACCTGATAGAAATGAAAGAATAAAAGAGGTTGTGGATGGACCGGAACTCCCCTCGCCTCCTCCCGGGAAAAAAATCAAATCTATTATAGTATTATATACCGACAGTAGTTTCGAGGTATTCTCTCCGGATAAGGCAGAAACCTAAGAATTACATGTTAGAATAGAAAAGCCTGCAGGCCGATTCATGATGGCGTCTGCAGGCTTTTAAATTGCATATATGAGTTTAAAAAGCGGTGTCTGTCGTCGCGACAGACACCGCTCGGGGGTATTGAGCCATAAAATGGCTCGGGGGGGAAGATTTAGATTTATTCTTGTTCTCCGTTGAGAATTTCAAGCATCTTTATAGCCGATACAGGAATACGTGTACCAGGGCCGAAGATTGCTGCTACGCCTGCTTTGTAGAGGAAGTCGTAGTCCTGAGCAGGGATAACACCACCGGCAGTTACCATGATGTCCTCACGACCAAGTTTCTTGAGCTCCTCGATTACCTGGGGAATCAGGGTCTTGTGGCCGGCAGCAAGAGACGAAACACCGAGGATATGGACGTCGTTTTCAACGGCCATGCGGGCAGCTTCGGCAGGTGTCTGGAAAAGCGGGCCCATATCGACGTCGAAGCCACAGTCGGCGTATCCGGTAGCTACAACCTTGGCGCCGCGATCGTGGCCGTCCTGACCCATTTTAGCAATCATTATACGGGGCTGACGACCTTCGCGCTTAGCGAATTCGGCAGTCATTTGCTGTGCACGCTGGAAATCAGCGTCGTGTTTGGTTTCGCTTGAATACACGCCTGAGATAGTTCTGATTACAGCTTTATAACGGCCTACGACTTCTTCGCAGGCATCAGAGATTTCGCCAAGAGTAGCGCGGAGACCGGCAGCCTTGACGGCAAGATCAAGAAGATTGCCTTCTTTAGTGCGGACGCATTCGGTGATAGCTGCAAGAGCCTCTTTTACCTTAGCGTCGTCGCGATGTGCCTTGACATCGTTGAGGCGTTCGATCTGTTCGCGACGCACTTCTGTATTGTCGATTTCGAGAATATCGATGGGATCTTCGTGATCGAGACGATATTTGTTGATACCCACGATAGTCTGGCGACCGGAATCGATACGAGCCTGTGTGCGGGCCGAGGCTTCCTCGATACGGAGCTTGGGAAGACCAGTTTCGATAGCCTTGGCCATGCCGCCGAGTTTCTCGATTTCCTGAATGTGTTCCCATGCACGATGTGCGATTTCGTTGGTAAGGGCTTCAATATAGTATGAGCCGCCCCACGGATCAATAGCACGTGTTACCTGGGTTTCTTCCTGGATGTATATCTGGGTATTTCGGGCAATGCGGGCAGAAAAGTCCGTCGGAAGTGCAATAGCCTCGTCGAGCGCGTTGGTGTGAAGGCTCTGTGTGTGGCCCAGAGCAGCGCCCATAGCCTCGATACAGGTACGACCCACATTGTTGAAGGGATCCTGCTCGGTGAGCGACCATCCGGATGTCTGCGAGTGCGTGCGCAGAGCAAGCGATTTGGGGTTCTTGGGGTTGAACTGTTTCACAATCTTGGCCCAAAGCATACGGGCTGCGCGCATCTTTGCAACTTCCATGAAGTAGTTCATGCCGATAGCCCAGAAGAACGACAGACGCGGAGCGAACGAGTCGATATCCATGCCTGCGTTGACGCCTGCACGAAGGTATTCGAGACCGTCGGCAAGAGTGTAGGCGAGCTCGATATCGCATGTTGCGCCTGCTTCCTGCATGTGATAGCCCGAGATCGATATGGAATTGAACTTGGGCATGTTCTTCGAAGTATATTCGAAGATATCTGCAATAATGCGCATCGAGAATTCCGGCGGATAGATGTAGGTGTTACGCACCATGAACTCCTTGAGGATGTCGTTCTGGATAGTACCGGCCATTTCTTCGAGCTTGGCACCCTGCTCAAGGCCTGCATTGATATAGAATGCGAGGACGGGCAGTACTGCGCCGTTCATGGTCATGGACACCGACATCTTATTCAAAGGAATACCATCGAAAAGCACTTTCATATCGTCGAGAGTACAGATCGATACACCGGCTTTGCCGACGTCGCCGACTACACGCTCGTGATCGGCATCGTAGCCGCGGTGAGTCGCAAGGTCGAATGCTACGGAAAGACCTTTCTGGCCGGATGCAAGATTGCGGCGATAGAATGCGTTCGACTCGGCTGCGGTAGAGAAGCCTGCATACTGGCGGATAGTCCAGGGGCGAAGTGGATACATGGCGCTGTACGGGCCACGGAGGAAAGGCGGAATACCCGACATGTAGTTGAGATGTTCGAGGCCTTCAAGGTCATCCTTGGTATATACGGGTTTTACCGGAATGAGTTCGGGAGTTGTCCAGTTTTCGACATTTCCTGCAACAGGTGCGGGGCCGGCCGTCCCGGCCACAATGTCGATATTTTTAAAATCGGGTTTCATAGTTGCTGAGACGGTTATTTGTTAAGAAGACGGTTGTTAAAGTCGCGGAGAGTATCCAGCACGTTGCAGCGAACGTGAACAAAGTCTTTTATGCCGGCAGCCTGAAGTTCTTCCATGCAGGCGGGAGCACCGGCTACGACAAATTCGGCACGTCCGTCGAGATATTTGAACGCTGCGGGTGCGAACTCGGCATATTCGTCATCGCTCGAGCAGAGGACCACAACATCGGCTTCTTTGGCAAGAGCGGCATCAATACCTTCTTCTACCGTATTGAAACCGAGATTGTCGATGATTTCATATCCGGCGCAACCAAAGAAGTTGGTCGAGAACTGAGCACGTGCAAGACGCATGGCGAGGTTGCCGATAGTGAGCATGAACACTTTCGGGCGCTTGGGAGCGGCTTCCGTAGCGAGACGGAGTGCTTCGAAGTCGGTAGCGGCACGTTTGCCACAAAGTGCATTGGGACCTTTTTCGGTCGAACAACCGCAGTGGCATTCACCATCGATTTCAATTTTGCCGGCAGCCTTCTCGTTGATATTGGGGTACTGGTTTGTACCGAGAAGAATTTCCTTGCGGCGGGCAACGTCGGAATGACGTTTCTCGCAAGATGCGTTGACTGCTTTCTGCACTTCACCATTGGCAACCTGGGCGAAGAAACCGCCCTTTTCCTCGACATCGAGGAAAAGCTTCCATGCTTCTTTGGCAATTGCCACAGTAAGGGTTTCGACATAGTAGCTGCCACCGGCCGGATCCACAACCTTGTCCATATGGCTTTCCTCTTTGAGAAGGAACTGCTGGTTGCGGGCAATGCGCTCGGAGAACGCATCGGGTTTCTTGAAAGGCACATCGAAAGGTGTGGTCACAATAGAATCGACACCGGCTACACAGGCGGAGAATGTCTCGGTCTGGCTGCGGAGAAGATTTACGTGGGCATCGTAGATGGTCTGGTTGAATCGCGATGTATTGGCGCAAACCACCATTTTCGCACAATCGGTGCAACCGGGCTGGTACTGCTCTACTATCTGTGCCCAAAGCATGCGGGCGGCACGGAATTTTGCGATCTCCATAAAGAAATTGGACGATACGCACATGTTGAATTTTATGCGCGATGCCACTTCGCAAGCCTTGCGGCCGGCATCGGTCAATGCGTTCATCCAGGCGGTGCCCCATGCGAGAGCATAGCCGAGTTCCTGATATATGTATGCGCCGCCGTTGGCAAGAATGAGCGAATCGACAGCAAGACAACGCAAGCCGGCTACAGGAGCAACGATGTCGAGCAATTTCACAGCGTCGGCAACAATAGCTGCTGTATCAACCCCTTCAACACCGTGTTTGAACTGACGGCGAAGAGGATTATAATCGATCGAGCCGTGGAAAGTTGCCTCTGCACCCTGCTCTTTCACATATTCTACGAGAGCTTCTGCAACCGCGACAGCTTTACCGGGACAGCAGCTGAGATTGATTTCAACAGCCGGAAGGAAAATGCCGTTGAGAAGAGTTTTTACATCTTCAGGATTCTTCACCTTGAAGCCGAGAGAATTTACACCTTTGTTAAGAACATCGAGGGCAATCTCATTTGCTTCCTGAGGAGTATCTGCGACTATATCCTGGCGGGTAAGCCAGTCGTTATCGGTGCGTGTGCCACGCACATAGGGGAACTGACCGGGAAGTGTATCGGTCGTTTTCAGGTCAGCGATATCTTCAGCTCTGTATACAGGCTGCACGTTGAAGCCTTCGTTGGTTCTCCAGACCAGTTTTTTGTTGAAATCGGCCCCTTTGAGGTCGGCTTCCACCTTGGCGCGCCATTCTTCATAGCTCACCTCGGGAAACTGGTCGAACAATCTTTCATTATTTTCTGCCATATTAATAATATATTGTGTATCTTGCGTTTAAGGCATATGATTTAAGGCCTGCGAGCAAATGATCTGCCACTTACCCGTTTGACAACACAAAAGTAATTATTATTTAAGCAAAAACAAAAAAAATCGTTCGAAAAGCCTCGCCCCGAACGGATATAAAAAGGCTTCGCCGCGATTGCCGCAACGAAGCATGTAAATTTATTCCAATCTATTCCGCACCGGTGAATATGCAATGTACTTTTCCGACAGGAAGCTTTCCTTCGAGGCGCAACGGTATCCGTTTTGCATCGGCGCTTATCCAGGCTTCCATATCATCGGAACTCTTTTTTCCACCTTTTGAAGTGAAAATAAACTTTATATGGTAGACCTTGTAGTCTTTATCTTCAAAATTAAAGTCGGTTATCCCTTCGTATTTTATGGATAAAGTTTCTTTCTGTTTGCCGGAGAATATAGTCAGTTCCTTGACATGGCCCGCTTTCCAGTCCTGATAGGGCAAATTTCTCATAAAATAAAACGAGGTGAGCATATCCACCACTTCGCCGTCTGCCTTGAGTTCGCGCGAATCATCTACTTTGAGGTCTCCTTTTTTATAAACCTTGCGCGTACACTTAGCCAGCACTTCAGGCGATGAGCTATAATCATAGCGCACCACGTCGTGCTTATATTCATTGCCCTCGTTAGCTATTTTTTCATAAAACAAAGGAGTCATATCGACATACGACATGCGGCCGTTGAGCGTATCGCGGACTCTGTATATCCGGTCGGCCCATGGCTCGGACGATGCCGTGAGCTGCGACACGTAATGCTGTGGCGTATGTTTCAGCGAAAGAGTTGCTGTGCCGGCCTTTTTGTTTATAAGACCCCATTTGAACATCACCTTATAGTGCAGAGTCTCGGGCTGAAAAGTAACGGCAAAAAGATTTGCCGTACATAGAATAGAAGCTATTAGAAAAAGGAAACGTCGCATAAAGTGATGTGAATTTAATATTACTTTATATATAACAACTGAAGGTGCCAAATGTTACGTCACCGGCACTTTTATAATGCATTTACGGTGATTGCCGAGACCGATATTCGGCGCGTGGGCATCCTCGGGAAAGAAAATGGCCATCTGACCGGGCTGTACATTAATCAGTGTAGTGGCAGCGTCGCCGTAAAAAATGACATCTTTGTCGGCGTCGTACTGTCCTCGAGGCAACTTCAAGCCCGCAACGGCTGCCCACCCCATTTTCTCCGGGCCTTTGAGAGGTATCTGAATGTCTATGTACCGACGGTGGGCCTCAAGCGATACTTTTTCGCGAGGGAGCAAAGCCGGAGCTTCAGACTTAACAAAAATGTCGTTGCCTTCTTCCGAGATTCCGATCACTTGTATTCCCGGAGTAAAAGGTTCGCAGCGATGATTCATTATCCATTCAATCGCAATCTTCATCTGTGGCGACATAATGGCAAAGCGCCCGGCATCGTTCAAATCGCAGAGTATCATATTTCTTCGTTTTCAAATTCGAGAGGCAAAACAGAACGGCGTGCCTGCTCTATACGCTTGTTTCGCCAACATTTACGGCAAACAGCCACATAACGGTCGTTGCCGCCAATCTCAACCTGCGCGCCCTCTTCAACTATATTGCCTTCGGAATCTATACGGGCGTTGATTATCGTTTTGTGACCACAGTTACATGTCGATTTTATTTCGTCGATAGTATCGGCAATTTCGAACAGACGTCGCGAGCCTTCAAACAGCCGGCTTTTGAAATCGGTACGCAGTCCGTAGCAAATCACGTTGCTGCCGAAGTCATCGACCACACGCGACAGCTGATCGACCTGAGCTTCCGTAAGGAACTGAGCCTCGTCGATAAGGAACCAGTCGACAATACGGCCGTCCTTTTTATACAGATCTTTCACATAATCATAGAGATTAGTGTGGCAATAGATCCATACGCATTCGCGCTCGATGCCTATACGGGAGCGGATTACATTTTTACCTTCACGCGTATCGACAACTGGCTTGAGACACATATAATCCATGTGCCGTTCCTCGAAGTTATAAGCCGTAGTGAGCAACAGGGCTGTCTTTGCCGACCCCATGGTGCCATAGCGGAAGTATAATTTCCCTTTTCTATACATAGTATTTGTTTTTCCGGCTTCAAAGATAGTTCAAAAAACACAACCGCCGGTAAGCAAACTCTATTTATTTATTAACAATCAATCTACTATTCGGGTGCGCATATATAGTTAAAGCGGTCTGTGCCACGAGTAAAATCGTCGTACAGACCGCTTTATATTTAGCTTGGATAGCCTTATTTGTTTTCGTGCTCGTATTTAAGTGTCATAGACGGCTGGTCGCATACCTCGGCGGGACCAAAATACTGGATAGGACCCGGATAGATATAGCAGGTATTGTGAGCCCAGTCATCGCGCTGAGAAGCGAATTTCTGGAAGGGCTTACCATCGAGACGCACCAGAGCCTTCTGAATCACAGGCTTATCTTCCGCATTGCGGCGTTCCACGTTCATCATCATGGTGATAGGTATACCACCGGCAATCCACTGCACAGCCGGCTTTACAAGATTGCGTACCGATGACATATAGCCTGTCACACCGGCATTTATGAGGGCAGAAGCGTTGTAGCCCAACGAGTAGCAATAGTCGGCATCGAAGTTCGAAGGATCGGCGCAACGGCCTTCATAACCGAAGAAGTGATGCAGCGAAGAGAATTTACCCTTGGCAGCCTTAAATGCTTCGGACTTGGCTACATATTCAGCCACCAGTCCGCTGAGCAGTTTTTCGGTCTCGATGAGTGAAACCTGTACGTTGCCGTGGGGGTCGCGGTCGAGCATCAGCTGACGCGAAACGTCTTCGGGAAGCTTGTTGAGAGCGGCTACATTCTCGGGCGAGAGGTTGCCGAGTATGAAAGCAGTGAGCTCGTCTTCGTTCATATCCTTCACCTTATCTTTGTTGGCGCCAAGCAGTTCGTTCAGCTCGCTGATGAGACGTTTGTATTCAGGAATGAATTCGATAAGGCCTTCAGGAACCAGCACTGTACCGAAATTGTTGCCGTCGACAGCACGGGCAATAACGATATCGCCGATATAGCTTACAATCTGGTCGAGGTTCATGCCGCGCTGTTCGATTTCCTCAGAGATGAGGCAAACATTGGGCTGAGTCTGAAGAGCGCATTCCAGTGCGATATGGCTTGCCGAACGGCCCATCAGCTTTATGAAGTGCCAGTATTTCTTGGCCGAGTTGCAGTCGCGCTGTATATTGCCGATTACTTCCGAGTAAACTTTTGTGGCGGTGTCGAAACCGAAAGAGGTCTCGATGACATCATTCTTGAGGTCGCCGTCGATAGTTTTGGGGCAACCGATAACCTGAACACCGGCATTGATAGCCTTGTAGTATTCGGCGAGGATGGCTGCATTGGTATTCGAATCGTCGCCGCCGATAATTACAAGTGCGGTGATGCCGAGTTCGCGAAGTATTTCGAGACCTTTGTCGAATTGGTCCTTGTGTTCGAGTTTGGTGCGTCCCGAGCCGATGATATCGAAACCGCCGGTATTGCGGTATTCGTCGATAATGGGAGCTGTGAGTTCTATATATTTATGGTCTACAAGACCGCCGGGGCCCATGAGGAAACCAAACAGACGGCTGTCGCGGTGGATCTTCTTGATGCCATCGAAAAGACCACTGATTACATTGTGTCCGCCGGGGGCCTGGCCGCCGGAAAGGATAACACCTACATTGACAGGCTTGCCGGGACCGGGGGTGGGATTCTTTTCAAATCGGATCTCGGGAAGACCATAGGTATTGGGGAAGAGGTTACGAATTGCATCCTGGTCGGCCACCGATTCGGTGGGACGGCCTTCTACAACTTTTACAGCACTTGTGAGCACTACAGGCAATTTGGGCTTATAGGCTGCACGAGCTTTTTGCAAGGCGCTCTTTTTCATCTTTTAGAGTAACTTTTGATTGAGTTTATTCTGAGTGCAAAATTAACAAATTATTTCGGCTTTCTATTTATGGAAATGTGAATAAGTGTTTAATAGGCCATCGCAAAACTTTATCTTCTCTTTTTTTGTTATTAATCAAAAATGCATTAACTTTGCACTATCCTAAAAAGGTTTACGTGGCTGTAAGACCTTTAATCATCAAAGAAAACACAAATATACCCTTCAATTTTATGCTCATTGAGCATACTCCGTTGGCTCTTCCCAGGCCAATCCATAGCTAATGCTTAAAAAATCCCTGTTAATATAATATTAATGTAGCAACACGCCTTTATCTCGAAAAAGACGTACACGCAACTACAATGTATAATATCACCGAACTTCACGATATGCCCGACGAACAGCTTAAAGCTGTTGCCGAGAGCATGGGTATCAAAAAAATCAACCTCTCCGACAGGGAGGGGCTGGTTTATACTATTCTCGACCAACAGGCCGCCATCAGCGCTGCCACAACGACTGCCAAGCGCCGCAAAGCTGCGGAATCGGCTCAAAACGAAGAAAAACAACCGAAAAAACGTGGCCGTAAGAAAAAAGAGCCTGCAGCCGAGCAGTCTCAGCCGCAAACAGAATCGCCGGCCAATATTTCCGAACCCGAAAAAAAGGCAGACAGTGCTCCTGCCGACGGTGCCCCTGCTACCGTAGAGCGCAAGCGCAGAGGACGGCCGCCTAAAAAGCGCCCCGACGAAAACACGGATCAGGCGACATCACCGGCAATCAATACCGAAGAAGCCCCCGCTTCCGAAGCGCAACATCCGGCCGACGGCACTCCTGTTATTGAAACTCCTATAGAGCAACCCGATGTAGTTGCTCCGGCACAGGAACTTCCTGCTGAGAATGAACAGGCGCGCGAAGAAGGCGAACCGCGTCGACGTGGCAAATTCTTACCGGCCGGAGATGGTTCTCTCGGCGAATTTTTTCCCCGTAGCCAGGGGCGCAAATTTGTACCACGTTCTCAGCGCGAAAAAGAAGAAGCCGCAGCAGCTTCTGCCGAACAACGTCCCGCTCAGCCTGAGCGCCCTGCGACAATAATAATCGGCGAGCCCGAGCAGCAGCAACAGATTCAGCAGCAGATGGGCGGCAAGAAAAACAAAAAGAACCGCCAGAATCAGCAGCAATTCCAGCCTAAATACAATTTCGACGGCATTCTCGAAGCAACAGGCGTGCTCGATATTGCTCCGGAAGGCTTCGGCTATCTCCGCTCGGCCGATTTCAACTACCTCCCCTCCCCCGACGATATTTTCCTCACTGCCCAGCAAATCAAATCATTCGGCCTCCGCTCCGGCGATCTTGTCGAAGCATATATCCGTCCGCCTCGCGAAGGAGAAAAATACTATCCTCTTACAGGAATACGACGCGTCAATGGCCGTTCGCTCGAATTTATCCGCGACCGCGCTCTCTTCGAACACCTTGTACCGCTCTTCCCCGACGAGAAATTCGACATTACCTCGGGTCCTTCATGTACACTTTCGACCCGTGTCGTCGATATGTTCGCTCCAATAGGAAAAGGACAGCGTGGACTCATCGTTGCACCGCCCAAGACCGGTAAGACCCTTCTGCTTAAGGATATCGCCAACGCCATAGCAGAGAATCATCCCGAGACATATATCATGATACTTCTTATCGACGAACGTCCTGAGGAAGTGACCGATATGCAACGTAGCGTCAATGCCGAAGTTATCGCATCGACTTTCGACGAACCAGCAGAACGCCACGTGAAAATAGCGGGTATCGTACTTGATAAAGCCAAACGAATGGTAGAATGCGGACACGATGTGGTGGTACTACTCGATTCTATTACTCGTCTTGCCCGCGCTTACAACACCGTTGCCCCCGCATCCGGAAAAATACTCTCCGGCGGTGTCGACGCAAACGCCCTTCAGAAACCCAAGCGCTTTTTTGGCGCCGCACGCAACATCGAGGGTGGCGGCTCCCTCACCATCATAGCCACCGCACTTACCGAAACGAGTTCGAAGATGGACGAAGTAATCTTCGAAGAATTCAAAGGCACCGGCAATATGGAACTGCAGCTCGACCGCAAGCTCTCCAACAAGCGCATATTCCCCGCTGTCGACATCATGGCCTCAAGCACGCGCCGCGATGATCTGCTTCTGCCGGCAGAAACACTGAACCGCATGTGGATTCTCCGTCGATTCCTTTCCGACAGAAATTCTGTCGAAGCCATGGAATTCATCCGCGACCGTATGGAGCGGACACGTGACAACGATGAACTTCTGCGAACTATGGGAGACTGATATGACCAAACAGGAATACATAGCAAACAACCGGACTTGGCTCGCTGAAAAGGCAGCCGAGCCCGGTGTTTTTTTGATAGACAAAGGCATTTGCTACCGCGTCATAAAGAGCGGTAAACCAGGAGCTCCTGCCCCCAACCGGAACAGTGTGATAATAGCACACTATACCGGTAAGACCAGGCCGTACGTTCGACACAAGCCGGCCCGGCACACCGCCTGCATTCCGCTTGCGCGACCTGATTCCGGGATGGATAATAGCACTACAGAAAATGAAGGTAGGCGACCGTTGGGAAATCTATATCCCGGCCGAACAAGCTTACGGACGATTAAGTCAACCGGGCATTCCTGCCGGCTCAACATTGATTTTTGACATAGAATTACTTGGTGTATCATGATTGAACAGCTCGAATTCCGACTGAGACCCTACCCTCGCGGTGTGCATAAAATCAGTGCCGAGATACTTGACAGACTCCCCTCGCTGCCCGACAAGGGGATACTCCACCTTCTTATCAAGCACACATCTGCAGCTCTCGCTATAAACGAAAATGCAGACCCCGATGTACGGCGCGACATGGCCGTCATACTCGATCGTCTCGTACCCGAGAATGCTCCCTATTACACTCACGTCGACGAAGGCGCCGACGATATGCCCGCTCATGCCAAGGCTGTCCTTGTCGGCCCGTCGGTAACCATACCCATTACAGACGGTCGTCTCAATCTGGGAATATGGCAGGGTATATATTTGTGTGAATTCCGTAATCACGGCGGTTCCCGTTCGATTGTAGCTACAATTATCGGTTAATTTTTTTTAGCTTTTTTGCCTGCGAAATACCGATTAATTGTATTACCTTTGGCAAAAGAATTAATACACCAAATCATATTAATAGATCAAACCATGAAACCTTACGTTTTGGGTATCGACATAGGTGGTACCAACACCGTTTTCGGCATAGTAGATGCTCGAGGCAACGTCATTGCAAGCTCTTCTATCAAAACAGGCAAACATGCCGACTTCAATGATTACCTTGAGGAACTCTACACCGAGGCCAGCCGCCTTATCGAAGTAAACGATGCCATAGACAAGATTCAGGGTATCGGTATCGGAGCTCCCAATGCCAACTATTATACAGGCGAAATCAACAATGCCGCCAATCTTCCCTGGAAAGACGTCAAACTTTCGCAGCTTGTGAGCGAAAAATTCGGTATACCCGTCGCTGTTACCAACGATGCCAATGCCGCAGCGCTCGGTGAAATGACCTATGGAGCCGCCCGCGGTCTCAAAGACTTTATAATGATTACCCTTGGCACCGGTGTCGGATCGGGCATAGTCATCAACGGGCAGGTGGTCTATGGCCACGACGGTCTTGCAGGCGAACTCGGACATATGATCATCAAGCGCAACAATGGTCGCCTGTGTGGTTGCGGACGTACCGGATGCCTTGAGGCATACTGCTCGGCTACAGGTGTGGCTCGCAGCGCACGCGAGTTCCTCGAAATACGCACCGAACCCTCTCTGCTCCGCAATATACCGGTTGAGGAAATAACATCTAAAGATGTTTACGATGCTGCTATAAAGGGCGACCAACTGGCCAAGGATATCTTCGACTACACCGGCACACTCCTCGGCGAAGCCCTGGCCGATATGGTAGTATTCTCGTCTCCCGAGGCCTTCATACTGTTCGGCGGCCTCTCGAAAAGCGGCGATCTCCTGCTGAAACCTCTTCGTGAGGCAATGGACCGCAATACCATGTCAATCTTCCGCGGTAAAGCCAAAATTATCCTCAGCGAGCTTAAAGAAGCCGATGCTGCCGTCCTCGGCGCCAGCGCTCTCGGATGGGAAGCCAAACCGCTCAGCAGCCAACAGGCATAATTCCTACTGAATATAAAAACGAACTCGGAGGCGGCGTAAGGTCGTTCCTCCGAGTTTTGTTTTTTTAAATTCTGTTGGCAACTATCATTATTTTACGGTCTTCGGCATCGGTTACGGCAAAAAGCCGAAGATTTCCCGAGGCCTCTTTCACGCCAAGACGTCCGCGCAATGCATCGGCACTCATGCCGAAATTTCGAGTTACAATACTTATCGCCGGATATTTCGATTTAAAGCGTTTTATTATAGACGATGAATATGGCATCACTTGCTCAACACGCCATAACGATCCGTGGAAACCGGCTTTAGCATCAGATGCGAACAAGAGGCGCGTATTATCATGAAAACCACGTAGTCCGAATCTTTCAGCAAGAAGTTTAAATGCCCCGGCCTTCATTAATGCCGGGAAAGGTTCGCATACTACATCGCCGGCTTTAACGGGTGGAATGACCGGCACGGGCTTTGCAGCCCGTTCCTGCTCAATGGTGAAAGAAAATGTATCTGTATCTTCCGGCAACATCGTGACTGCCTCTGTCATAGTCTCAACTGCCTCCGGAGCATCGAATACGACTATAATCACCAGTTCTTTACATTCGGTAGCCGTTCCGGCGGCAGCTACAATCTGCGGTCTCGGCGACATTGAGGCAATAGTATGGCTTATGTCCAGCATTGGCGACGCCTTGATTACAAGCATACGACAGATCTGCGCCAGTTTAGGAAGCAACGAGACGACATCCGGACTACAGTCAGCAAGTGCAAACAATCGTCCTCCATCCATACTTCTGCGGGCCGGATCGATAAATGCCATATCGAAGTGTCGGTGCTGCGCTATACACTTATCTATAAAGTCTATGCAGTCGGCACATATAGGTTCGACCACATCCGACACCTTCAGACCTGCCGCATTATATCGCAGAGCTTCAACAAGTTCCGGATTGCGCTCTACTGCAACAACCGATGCGGCCCGCTGCGCCATATGGAGCACATCGATGCCAAGCCCTGCCGTAAGGTCGACTATTGCCATACCCTCGGGGACAAGCGATGTATGATAGGATGCCAGTTTGTCGCTGCTGGCCTGCTCGCCCGCGAGAGTCGACGGGAAAAAGAACTGAGGAAATGACGCCAATGTGTCGGCAAGCTTGCGTCCGAACCGTCGGCGGCATTCGATCTGGGTAATTGCCGCAGAATAATCGATGGCGCCTTCTTTGCCGGCATACTTCAAACGAAGCGCAGCCGGATCAACACTGGCATTGACCTTTATCCATTCGAAAAAATCAGGAGAAACATCCATATTAGTTTCAGAATAAAGCAAGGAGTCGCCCGACAGACCGGACGACTCCTTTATGAATTGGACTGAGCGGATTGCTCAAGACATTCGGATTATTTGCCTTCGATAGCGGCTACGCCGGGAAGTACTTTACCTTCGATGGCTTCAAGAAGAGCACCACCGCCGGTCGATACATAGGATACCTCGTCGGCAAGACCGAATTTATTGATGCAGGCAACAGAGTCGCCACCGCCTACAAGCGAGAATGCGCCATTCTTGGTTGCTTCAACAACAGCATCGGCGATAGCGCGGCTACCGGCAGTGAAGTTATCGAATTCGAACACACCGGCAGGACCATTCCAAAGAATAGTCTTCGAGGGAACGATTGTTTCTGTGAAAAGCTTGCGGGTTTCCGGACCGGCATCAAGACCTTCCCAGCCTTCGGGAATAGCCATTACAGAGCAGATCTGGGTGTGGGCATCGTTGCTGAAAGCGTCGGCAGCCACGCAATCTGTTCCAAGAACAAGGTTGACGCCTTTAGCCTTGGCTTTTGCCATGATGTCGAGAGCGAGCTGGAGTTTGTCTTCCTCGCAGATAGAGTTACCTACATTGCCACCCATAGCTTTTGCAAAAGTATAGGTCATGCCGCCGCAGAGGATAAGGTTGTCCACCTTGTCCATAAGGTTTTCGATGATGCCGATTTTAGTGGACACCTTCGAACCGCCCATGATTGCAGTGAAAGGACGACGGATATCTTTGAGAATATTGTCGACAGCCTTTACTTCTTTTTCCATAAGGTAACCGAGCATCTTGTGGTCGGCATCGAAGTAATCGGCAACGACTGCAGTCGAAGCATGACGGCGGTGAGCTGTACCGAACGCGTCGTTCACATATACATCGGCGTAGGATGCAAGAGTTTTGGCGAAGTTTTTCTGACGTTCTTTCATTTCCTTCTTGGCAGCCTCGTATGCGGGATCTTCTTTGTCGATACCTACAGGCTTACCCTCTTCTTCGGGATAGAAGCGGAGGTTTTCGAGCAGGAGCACCTGACCGGGCTTGAGAGCGGCTGCCATATCGGCGGCTGCTGCACAGTCGGGAGCGAATGCGACATCCGTGCCGAGCGCTTTGGCAACGGCATCTTTTATCTGACCGAGAGAGAACTTGGCATTGACTTTACCTTTGGGCTTACCCATATGGCTCATGATGATGAGAGAACCACCATCGTTGAGGATTTTCTTCAGAGTGGGAAGAGCGCCACGGATACGGGTATCGTCGGTAATGTTGCCGTTTTCATCCAGAGGCACATTGAAATCAACGCGTACAAGCGCTTTCTTGCCCTTGAAGTCGAAATTGTCGATTGTCATATTATTCAAATGTTAGTTATAAGATACATAGCAATCAGGCGTCCACGACGCCTTTCGACCGCAAATTTAGCGATTTTTTTCTTTAATATCACCTGCCCACTATTAAAAAGATATAAATTAAATATCGTGTAGATGAAAAAGACCCGCGATGTGTCCTTGTGCAGGACAATCAGTCGCGGGTCAATATTATGTCGATGTTTTTATCAGGAGAGAGCTTCCAGAGCTGCACGAAGTATTTCGAGCTTGGCATCGGCATCGGCAAGTTTTTTGCGTTCAGCCGCCACTACGGCCTCCGGTGCGTTCGAAACAAAGCGCTCGTTCGACAACTTCTTGTTTACAGATGCTTTAAAACCTTCGAGATAAGCAATGTCTTTGTTGATGCGCGCTTTCTCGGCTTCAACGTCGACATTTTCACTCTGCGGCACGGCAAACTCCATTGTGCCGACCATAAAAGCGGAAGCTGCCGGATCCTTCGGTGCATTCTCCACTATTTCGCCCACATTGGCAAGCTTGCCGACGATAGCTTTCGCTTCCGGAGATATTGTCCCCTGTACAAGAAGCCGCACGCTTTCTTTAGCCGGGATGTTCTTGCGGGCACGGACGCCACGGACACCATTGACGATTTCAAGTGCCGTATCGACCTCTGCAAGCAGCCTGTTGTCGGATTCGGCAGCTTCGGGCATGGGGGCATACATGATCGAAGCGCCGGGGGTGCGCATCTGAAGCTGCTGCCATATTTCTTCGGTAATGAAGGGCATGAAAGGGTGAAGCATACGGAGCAAAGCATCGAAGAAGCCGACGGCGCTATAGTAGGTCTTGGAATCGACCGGTTTGCCATATTCCGGTTTTATCATCTCAAGATATGTCGACGAGAAATCGTCGCGGAAAAGCTTGTATACAGCCATCAGAGCCTCGCTCAGACGGAACTTGTTGAAAAGATCCTCTACTTCGGCCAGGGTTGCATTCAGTCGAGCTTCGAACCAAGCATCAGCTACTTTGCAAACTTCGGGCTGATCGGAACCGATTTCAAAACTCCAGCCCTGAACAAGACGGTGCGCGTTCCATATTTTATTACAGAAGTTACGACCCTGCTCTACCAGTTTATCATCGTACATTATATCGTTGCCGGCCGGAGCTGCGAGCATAAGTCCCATGCGGACACCGTCGGCACCGTATTTTGCAATTAATTCGAGAGGATCGGGCGAATTGCCGAGCATTTTAGACATTTTGCGGCCAAGCGAGTCGCGGACAATGCCTGTGAAATACACATTATTGAACGGCTGTTTTCCAATATATTCATAGCCGGCCATGATCATGCGTGCAACCCAGAAGAATATGATATCGGGACCGGTGACAAGAGTTGCAGTAGGATAATAGTAGTTTATTTCCTCATTGCCGGGATTATTTATGCCGTCGAAGAGGGTGATAGGCCAAAGCCACGATGAGAACCAGGTGTCGAGCGCATCGGGATCCTGATGCAGATCGTCGAGCGTCATATCGGCACGGCCACTCTGTTTACGCGCCTTTTCAAGAGCTTCTTCGGGGCTGAGTGCGACAACATAGCGTTCTTCATCGGATCCGTCATCATAGAAATATGCGGGTATGCGGTGTCCCCACCATAACTGGCGGCTTATACACCAGTCCTGGATGTTCTCAAGCCAAAGACGGTAAGTCGTTTTGTATTTTTCGGGCACAAAACGGATTATATCGTCCATAACCGGGGCGAGACTCTCCTCGGCGAAATGCTTCATACGCACAAACCACTGCAACGAGAGACGGGGCTCTACGGGGACTTTTGTACGTTCAGAGAGTCCTATGTTGTTTACGTAATCCTCTACTTTCTCAAGCAGTCCCGCTTCGGCAAGGTCCTTGGCTATCTGTTCGCGAACCTCAAAGCGATCCATTCCCACATACATACCGGCCGCTTCGGAAACGGTGGCATCTTCGTTGAAAATGTCGATCGTCTCAAGATTGTGTGTTTTGCCGAGCATGTAGTCGTTCTTGTCGTGGGCAGGTGTCACTTTCAGACAACCCGTACCGAATTCGATATCCACATATCTGTCTTCGATAACAGGTATTACGCGGCCCACAAGAGGCACGACAACCTTGCGGCCTTTGAGCCATGCATTTTTCGGATCCTTCGGATTTATGCACATTGCGGTATCGCCCATGATTGTTTCAGGGCGTGTCGTCGCAACAAGAGCATAGTGGCGTCCATTGGCATCGGTATGCACCACAGAGCCTTCCGGAGCTTCGAGGGTCGCAGGTTCTTCAGCAAGATAGTATCTCAGATAATACAGTTTGCTCTGCTCCTGAACGAAGAACACCTCATCGTCGCTTATCGCCGTACGGTTCTGAGGATCCCAGTTGACCATACGCAGATCGCGATATATCAGCCCCTTGTCATAAAGGTCAACAAAGACCTTGAGGACGCTCTCGCTTCGGCTTTCGTCCATAGTGAAAGCCGTGCGTTCCCAGTCGCACGAAGCGCCAAGCTTGCGCAACTGCTTCAGAATAATACCGCCATGCTTTTCGGTCCATTCCCAGGCATGTTTAAGAAATTCCTCACGGGTGAGGTCGGTTTTCTTAATACCTTCGGCAGCAAGTTTGCCGATAACTTTTGTTTCTGTCGAAATAGACGCATGGTCAGTGCCGGGCACCCAAAGAGCGTTTTTACCCTGCATGCGGGCACGACGCACGAGAATATCCTGTATAGTATTATTGAGCATGTGCCCCATATGAAGCACACCCGTGACATTTGGCGGTGGGATTACAATAGTATATGGCTCACGCTCAGGATCGGGTTTCGAACTGAAAAGATCATTTTCCAGCCAGTAAGAATACCATTTGTCTTCTACGTCGGCCGGATTATATTTTTGGGGTATCTCGTTCATTGCAATAGTGTTGATTTATGCAAAGGTATAAAAACTTGCTCAATGGGAGAAATTATTTATCTTCTTGCCCACTCTGGTCTTCGGCATATGCCTGATCAGGCTGATAGCTCGATCCGTCGAAGCAGTGTGTGCATACACGGCATTTTGGCAGACCGATAGCCTTTATCATATTCTCCATTTTGCTGAATTCCAAAGTGCTGAGACCGAGCTGACGCGCTATCTCCTCTACCATTCTTTTATATTCGGGCGTACCGTATGTGGCATATCGCTCGAGCTTAACATCTGGATCACCTTCAAAGTCGCGGATGATTCGACGGGTAATAAGCTCAAGGTCGCTCTTGGACGACGTATAGCCGACAAAAGGACAACCATATACAAGCGGCGGGCACGATATGCGCGCATGGACCTCGCGCGCTCCACAGTCGAAGAAGGTACGCACGTTGTCGCGCAACTGTGTGCCTCTGACAATTGAATCGTCGCAGAATACCACACTGTTGCCGTCGAGAATCGCCTTGTTTGGTATCAGTTTCATGCGGGCGACAAGATCGCGCCGTGACTGCTGCCCCGGGGTAAAGCTTCGGGGCCAGGTGGGTGTATATTTAAGCACCGCACGACGATAGGGGATGCCTTTTCCTTCCGCATATCCCAGCGCATGCCCGACACCCGAATCGGGAATACCGCACACACAATCGGCCTTGACATCGTCTTCGGCCCCCATTATGCGGCCGCTCGATTCGCGCATGTCCTCTACGTTCACTCCATCGAAATCACTTGTAGGGAAACCGTAATACACCCATAGGAACGAACAGATCTGTTCGCGTGGAGCGGCCTTACGGAGCACCTCCATACCCTCGGCTTTCAATAACACTATTTCACCGGGGCCAAGATCGTATACACGCTCATAGCCCAGATTCGGGAACGAAGATGTTTCGCTCGCTGCTGCATAGGCGCCCTCCTTCTTGCCAATAGCGACAGGTGTTCGTCCAAGATAGTCGCGGGCGGCGATAATACCGTCTTCTGTCAGAATCAGCATCGAACATGAGCCTTTGATTTTTTTGTATACCAGTTCAATGCCCTCGACAAATGTCTCTCCCATATTAATAAGGAGAGCCACGAGTTCGGTCTGATTGATATTATTTGCCGACATTTCGCTGAAATGCATTCTCTCCGCCAGCAACTCGGCTGCAATATCGCGCAGATTGTTGATTTTAGCGACTGTCACCACAGCATATCGGCCAAGATGAGAATTGACAATTATAGGCTGCGGATCGGTATCGCTGATGATGCCAAGCCCTTGATTGCCCACAAAATGATCGAGCTCATCTTCGAACTTAGAGCGAAAATAATCGCGCTCTATACTGTGAATCACACGGTTAAAACCCTTCTCGGGGTCATATGTCACCATACCGGCACGTTTGGTGCCCAGATGTGAGTGATAATCAGTGCCGTAGAATATATCGTCGACACATGGCTTTTTGGAAATCGAGCCAAAGAAACCTCCCATTGTAGAAATTGCTTAGAAACTATTCTGAAAGTTTGCGCAAAGTTACAAAAAATGTTTCGGCCCTTAAAACGCCCGTGACAAAAACATGAAAAAAACTGCGCCGTGGCATTTGTACGGATAAATGTACGACACTCTAAGTTTATTTCAAATTTTATTCTTAACTTTGCATCGTAAAAAGTATCTCTTCGCAAGAGATAGGCGTTTAGCGGTCAATAATGGATGCCGATAAGGATCTACAAATGGTAGCGACAGTGCCCTCGGGCGTTGACGATGCCGTAGGCGTACCAGAACGCAAGTGGTTTGTAGCCATTGTAAATGCCCGACATGAAAGAGTCGTTGCCGATAAACTTATTGCTCTAAATATAGAATCATATGTGGCAACTCAGCGGGAACTGCGAGTCTGGAAAAACGGAAGGAAGAAATATATTGACCGAGTCATTATCCCGTCACTGGTTTTTGTAAGATGTACTGAATTGCAGCGAAGAGAAATCGTTAAGCTGCCTTTTATTTTCAGATTTTTGGTTAATCGCACATCCGAAACGGGCAAACTCAGCAAGCCGGTCGCTGTTATCCGGAATCAGGAAATAGAGAAACTTAAATTTATGCTCGGCCAATCGGATTATCCCGTTGATTTTGAGCCGGTACATTATAAGGTAAACGACACAGTACGAGTAATCAGGGGTTCCCTTGTGGGCCTTGTCGGTGAAGTGGTTAAGGCTTCGGACGGCACCACCACTCTGACTGTGGTTATCGATCAACTTGGATGCGCTAAAGTATCTATAGAACCGACTGATATCGAACTAATTTGATCTTGCTTTATCGATAGCCAGTAATATCATCTTGCAGCTCTTCATAACCATGCTGCAGATTCCTTTCACAACATAACAATATTTACATGCATTCCAACCGTGACTTCCTTGCGGGAGTTGCCGGTATGTCCTATAGGCAACAGCGCTTGTGGGGACGGATGTGGATGATGGCCGCATAACTGAATGAATATAAAACCCAGGTCAATGGAACGAAAATATAATATAGCAGTAGCCGGCACAGGATATG